>Ga0207864_1000025_pt1 | contig 267379 bp, 236 predicted proteins | sample HigsolmetaAR202D_FD_184834 | JGI IMG/M metagenome (GOLD analysis project Ga0207864, IMG submission 184834) | Ionic liquid and high solid enriched microbial communities from the Joint BioEnergy Institute, USA - AR20-2-D (SPAdes) (version 2) ... | reverse complement strand
AGCGGCTTTCGTACGCGCCATGCGGCCGCTGCGATCCTTCAACACAATTTCCGCATTGGCCAGTGGGCCGCGAATCGTGGCTGTGCCTTTGACCTGGGATGAAGTTGAGCTTGCGGGCGACTGATCGGCGGTGCATCGATCGTTTTGGCGCGGCGAGCGGGCCTCCTGGCGTGCCCGCTTGCTATAAGTGGATCTTACCTTCGCTGGAGGGAAGGGCAAGTATTTCTTGCTGTGGGCGGTCATGTGTCGGCATAATCCGTGTCATTCTTACATGTTGATAAAGCAACGGAAGTGTGGGATCCGTGGTGTTCTTTGCTGGGGCGCGGAGCGTGTCTTGACGCTGGTTAGTGTGGGCGGTACATGCGCCGCATGGCGACAGATGCAGAACTGAATGCGCTGGCGGTTCGCGTTGGTGCGCGCTTGCTCGATGCGGAGCGGCGGCTCGTGACCGCCGAGTCGTGCACCGGCGGCTGGATCGGTAAAGCGATCACCGACGTGCCTGGCAGCTCAGCTTGGTACTTGGGCGGCGCGGTGGTGTACAGCAACGCGCTCAAGCAAGCGCTGCTCGGTGTGCGTGCCGCGACGCTCGCTGCGCACGGCGCCGTCAGCGAAGAGGTGGCGCGCGAGATGGTCGTGGGCGCGCTCGAAACGCTGGGCGGCGATCTCGCCGTTGCGGTGACGGGCATCGCAGGCCCGGAGGGCGGTCAGCCCGGGAAGCCTGTCGGCACGGTGTGGTTCGGCTGGGCTTGGCGCAACGCGGAGGGGGCCCTTAGCGTGCGCGCGGTACGCGAGCAGTTTCAGGGCGACCGCGATGCTGTACGCCGGCAGACGGTGGCGCGCGCGTTGCGCGAGATCTTGTCGGTGCTCGATGAATGAGCCGCGCACGAGCGGGCCGTTTTCCGGCGAGAAGAGGCGGCGCCTGTTCTTTGCGCTGTGGCCGCCCGAAGCGGCGCAGCAGGCGATCGAGATGACGATGCGCACGCACGTCGCCGCGAACCGCGGTCGGGCAATTCCGGCGCGCAACTTACACGTGACGCTGGTCTTCTTGGGCAGCGTGCCCGAGTCGCGCCTCAGTGCGGTGGAGGATTGCGCGGCGGCCGTCCGCGGCCGCCCGTTCGAGATCGTGTTCGATCGTCTTGAAGTCTGGTCGCGAGCGCGCGTGCTGTGCCTGACCGCGAGTCAGGTGCCGCAGACTCTGGCTCAGCTCGAGGAGCAATTGCGGTTCAATCTCTTGCGCGAACGATTCGAGATTCGGCGCGAAGCAGAGTTTCGCCCGCACGTGACGCTCGTGCGCGACGTTCGGGTGCGTGCGCCGCAAGAACCGATCGCGCCCGTTAGTTGGCGTGCTCAGGAATTTGTGCTCGCGGAATCGCGACCGGGGCTTGGCGGCTCGGAATACACCGTACTGCGGCGCTGGGCGTTGGTAGGCAACGAAGGTGGCTGAGCGAGCAGCCGCGGCGCGCTTTTTCGGACTCATAATTGCGCAGTCCGTCCAGATAATGACACGCCCTGTCATGTTCATCTGTACAATACTCGCCCATCACCGCCAGTCACTGAAATTCACTCACCGAGGCTGAACACCGATGGAAGAAAATCGCAAGAAGGCGCTCGCTGCCGCGCTCGGGCAAATCGAAAAGCAATTCGGCAAGGGCTCGGTCATGCGCCTCGGCGATGCGAGCGCCACATACGATGTCGAAGCGATTTCGACGGGGTCGCTCGGGCTCGACATCGCGCTCGGTGTCGGCGGTTTGCCGCGCGGCCGCATCATCGAGATCTACGGCCCTGAATCCTCGGGTAAGACGACGCTCACGCTGCAAGTGATTGCCGAGGCGCAGCGCGCCGGCGGCACCGCGGCTTTCGTGGACGCCGAGCACGCGCTCGATCCCGTGTACGCCGAGAAGCTGGGCGTCAACGTGAAGGACCTGCTCGTGTCTCAGCCGGACACGGGCGAACAGGCCCTCGAAATCACCGACATGCTCGTGCGTTCGGGTGCGGTCGACGTGATCGTCGTCGACTCGGTCGCCGCGCTCACGCCCAAGGCTGAAATCGAGGGCGAGATGGGCGATGCGCACGTCGGCTTGCAGGCGCGCCTCATGTCGCAGGCGCTGCGCAAGCTCACCGGCAACATCAAGCGCTCGAACGCCATCGTCATCTTCATCAATCAGATCCGCATGAAGATCGGCGTCATGTTCGGCAACCCCGAGACGACGACGGGCGGTAACGCGCTGAAGTTCTACGCCTCGGTGCGCCTCGACATCCGCCGCATCGGTGCGATCAAGAGCGGCGAGGAAGTCATCGGCAACCAGACGCGCGTCAAGGTCGTGAAGAACAAGGTGGCGCCGCCGTTCAGGGAGGCCGAATTCGAGATCATGTACGGCGCCGGCATCTCGCGGGTCGGCGAGATCATTGACATGGGTGTGCAGCAAGGCTTCATCGAGAAGTCGGGCTCGTGGTTCAGCTACAACGGCGAGCGCATCGGCCAGGGCAAGGAGAATGCGCGCGCGTTCCTCACGCAGCATCCTGAGATCGCGCAAGAAATCGAGACCAAGCTGCGCGAGAAGCTGCTGCCCGCCAAGCGCGGCGCGGCGAAGGACGAGGCGGTCTGAGGCCGCCTGGGCGCTGCTCGGCCGGCGCTCCGGTCATGCGCGAGCGTTCCGATTCGCGCCCCCGGCCGCAAGACGGCCGGGACGATGCCGCCAAGAAGGTCGAGATCGCTGCCGTGCGGCTGTTGGCGCGGCGCGAGCACAGCATCGATGAGCTCAAGCGCAAGCTCATCGCCAAGGGGCACGCGGCCGAGGATGTCGAACAAGTCGTCGCCCGGCTTGCCGCGAAGCGCCTGGTCTCGGACGAGCGCTACGTCGCAAGCTTCGTACAAAGTCATATCCGGCGCGGACAGGGACCCGTCCGCATCCGGGCCGAGCTGCGCCAGCAAGGCGTCGATGCCGAGGCCGTAGACCGCGCGCTGGAGGCGGCGGAAGTCGATTTCGGGCAGCTTGCGCGGGAGGTCCGGGCACGCAAGTTCGGCAGCAAGCCCCCCCGCACCCTCCCAGAGCGTGCAAAGCAAGCCAGATTCCTTCAATATCGCGGGTTTACAGCCGATCAGATTCGTGCCGCGCTGGGCGGTGGGGATGGAGGCGCGCCGGAGCACGACCCGGACTCCTCCGATCCAGGTTGGCTCGATTGACGCCGCCGCTGCCCTGACGCTCCCTACGAGCCCGCGAGCATCCGACCGCCGCACACGGCCTCCAGTGCCTCAGAGGCATTGGCGGTTTGGATGCGGCCGATCGACAGCGCGACTTGGACGAGCGGCGGCATGTGTGATCCTGTAGAGCCGTGGACGCGGATGCGTCGCTGACTAATCGCAACCCCAGACTTTCTGAACGTCTCTTATGACCAAGCGCCTTTCTAGCGCAGAGCTTCGTTCGCTGTTCCTGCAATTCTTCCGTGAACGGGGCCATCAAATCGTTCCGTCGAGCTCGCTCGTCCCGGGAAACGATCCGACGCTGCTCTTCACGAATGCGGGGATGGTGCAGTTCAAGGACGTGTTCCTCGGCAAGGACAAGCGTAGCTATACCCGCGCGGCGACGGCGCAGCGCTGCGTGCGCGCCGGCGGCAAGCACAACGACCTTGAGAACGTGGGCTACACGGCGCGTCACCACACGTTCTTCGAAATGCTGGGGAACTTCAGCTTCGGGGATTACTTCAAGCGCGACGCGATCCGCTTCGCGTGGGAGTTCGTGACCGGCAAGGACTGGCTTGCCATCGATCCGGCGCGGCTGATGGTCACGGTCTACCACACCGACGAGGAAGCCTACGAAGTCTGGCACAAGGACGTCGGTCTGGCGCCCGATCGCATCGTGCGCATCGGCGACAAGCCGGGCGGCGGCTCGGACAACTTTTGGCAAATGGGCGAGACCGGTCCGTGCGGTCCGTGCAGCGAGATCTTCTACGACCACGGCGCGCACATTCCCGGCGGCCCGCCCGGTTCGCCCGATGCGGACGGCGATCGCTGGATCGAGATCTGGAATCTCGTGTTCATGCAGTTCGACCGCTCGGAAGACGGCGTGCTGACGCCGCTACCGAAGCCGTCCGTCGATACGGGAATGGGGCTCGAGCGCACCGCTGCCGTGATGCAGGGCGTTCATTCGAACTACGAGATCGATTTATTCGTAAATCTGATAAAGGCGGCTGCCGAGGCAACGCGCACGAAGGATCTCGCGTCGAGCTCGCTGCGCGTCATCGCCGATCACATCCGCGCCTGTTCGTTCCTCATCGCCGACGGCGTGCTGCCGTCCAACGAAGGCCGCGGTTACGTGCTGCGCCGAATCATTCGGCGCGCGATCCGTCACGGCTACAAGCTCGGGCAGACGCAGCCGTTCTTCCACACGCTCGTCGGCGCGCTCGAGCAGGAGATGGGCGATGCGTACCCAGAGCTCAAGACGCAGCGAGCATACGTCGAGCGCGTGCTCAAGCAGGAAGAGGAGCGCTTTGCCGAAACGTTGTCGCAAGGCATGGCGCTGCTCGAGCAGGCGATTGCGTCGGTGCAGGGCAATGAGCTGCCCGGCGAGACCGTTTTCCGTCTCTACGATACATATGGGTTCCCGGTCGATCTGACAGCGGACATCGCGCGCGAGCGCGGGCTCGTCATCGATCAGAAAGGTTTCGAGGCGGCGATGGAGGCGCAGCGCGAGCGCGCCCGTGCGGCGAGCAAGTTCGGTGTCGATCTGCGCGCAGGCGTCACCATCGATGGCCGCACGGAATTCAGCGGCTACGAGCACCTCGTCGACCGCGGCACGGTGGTCGCGCTCTTCAAAGGGAAGGAGCGCGTCGAGGTCTTGCGGGAAGGCGAGTCCGGTCAGGTCGTGCTCGATCACACGCCGTTCTATGCCGAAAGCGGCGGGCAGGTCGGCGATACCGGGTCACTGATCGGTCTGACGAGCGCGACGGAATTTGCTGTCGAGGACACGCAGAAGCTCGGCCATGCGCACGTGCATATCGGGCGTGTCGCGCGCGGCGAGATCAAAGTTGGCGATCAGCTCGAGGCGCGCGTCGATGCCGAGCGGCGTGTTGCGATCATGAGCAATCACTCTGCGACGCACCTGCTCCATGCGGCGCTGCGCAAGGTGCTCGGCACGCACGTGACGCAGAAAGGCTCGCTGGTCGCGCCCGACCGGCTACGTTTCGATTTCTCGCATTTCGCGGCCGTCAGCGCGGCCGAACTGCAGGAGATCGAGCGGCTCGTCAATACGGTCATTCGCTCGAACACCGCAGCCGAAACCAAGCTGATGAAGTACGAGGATGCCGTCGCTTCGGGCGCGATGGCGCTCTTCGGCGAGAAGTACGAAGAACAAGTGCGCGTGCTCAGCTTCGGCGATTTCTCTGTCGAGCTCTGCGGCGGCACGCACGTCAAGCGCGTCGGCGACATCGGATTGTTCAAGATCGTGAGCGAAAGCGGCGTTGCGGCAGGCGTGCGCCGCATCGAAGCCGTGACTGGCGAGAAGGCGTACGAATACGTGGCGGAGTCCGAGCGGCGATTGCGCGAAGTGGCGCAGCTCGTCAGAGCCGGCCGCGACGACGTCGAAGACAAGGTCAAGCAGCTCATCGAACGTCAGCGCAAGCTCGAGAAAGAAGTGGCCGCGCTCAAGTCGAAGCTCGCGAGCGGGCAGGGCAACGATCTGTCGAGCACCGCGGTGGACGTCGGCGGGATCAAGGTCGTTGCGACGCGGGTGGACGGAGCCGACGCACCTGCTTTGCGCGAAGCCGTCGACCAGCTCAAGAACAAGCTCAAGTCGGCAGCGATCGTGCTCGCGTCGGTGCAGGACGGCAAAGTCATCTTGATCGCAGGCGTGACGTCCGATCAGACCGCGACGCTCAAAGCGAGCGAGCTCGTCAATGTCGTCGCGCAGAAAGTCGGCGGACGCGGCGGCGGTCGTCCCGACCTTGCGCAAGCAGGCGGCAACGATCCTTCGCAGCTCGATGCTGCGTTGGCGGCTGTGGTGCCGTGGGTGCAATCGCAGCGTCTCGAGCGTTCTGCTTGAGGTATGCGCAGTGTCGTCGGGATTTACATTCGAGCGCGCGCGACGAAGGAATTGATGCCGTCGCACGTGTTCGCTTTGCGCGCGCTTTCATACGTGCGATGCGATGAGGACATAACACAAGAAAATTTTCTTTTCTTGTGAGGGAATATTCGATTTATCAGGGAAATCCCGATCCCCACTACGTGCTGCAGTAGCCTAACCTCATCGACGAGTGGATGATGCAGTGAGCTGTAGGAGGGCAGTGATTCCACTGCCGGCGAGCTGCCTCAAGCCTCTCGGCTGACCAAGCAAGGAGCTGACTATGTTGATCCTGACAAGGCGCGTCGGTGAAACCGTGATGATAGGTAACGACATCACAGTGACCGTGCTAGGCGTCAAAGGCAATCAAGTCCGCGTAGGTGTGAACGCACCGAAGGAAGTTGCCGTCCATCGCGAAGAGATCTACGAGCGCATCAAGCGCGAGGAGCAGGCGGCTGGTGGCGCAGTGAAGCGTCCCCTGGCAGGCTCGGGCTCATAAGTCGAGATCACGCGATTAGCGCCGCGGGGTGACGCGGCAGCGCCACTCCGCGGTTTGCTACCCCCTTTCCGATTCTCGCAAGTCTTTACGTACTTCTCCTTCGCCAGTATTCTTGCCGGCCTTTCGTGGGCCCAGCCTGCGGCCGGTCCAGGGGTGTCCTGGACGGCGCCTTGAGGCGCCCGAGCGGTGCCGGCAAGTGGGTCCGCGTCCGTTCGAATCGGCGTGCTGGGGCGTTCCGCGGCAGTCGACTCGGCGGAGCCGAGGGGAGGCCCGAAAAGGGGCGGAGTGCAGGGAAGTACGAAGTCACGCGCACCTGTGGCGTGCGACTTCCGCCACTCGGCGAGACGACGTTGGAAATTGGTAGCGGAGAGATGGCCGAGTGGTCGACTAAATTCGCCGGGGGCGAATTTGAACATCGACTCGGCGATCCGAGTCGATGGCCCCGAAGGGGCGGAGTACATGGATGTACGAAGTCACGCGCACCCCGTGGGCGTGCGACTTCCGCCACTCGGCGAGACGACGTTGGAAATTGGCAGCGGAGAGATGGCCGAGTGGTCGAAGGCGCACCCCTGCTAAGGGTGTATGGGTCAAAAGCCCATCGAGGGTTCGAATCCCTCTCTCTCCGCCACACTTGAGGAATGCGATGGCTCGATCGGCGCGATAGCGGTCGAGCGGTGCGACGGCAAGCAGCGCCGTGCGCAAAGTCGATGTGCAACAGTTAAACTATCGCGCCAGCGCGTGAGCGCTTGGGTTCGTTGCAGCAGTGCATGACGAGCTCGAATGCTCACTAGAATCGTCGGAAGCGATTCGAACAACCGCGAGATCGAAGCGATAGCGATCGAGCGATTGCCCCGCGGGGCACTCAGCATGGATATGCAAAATCACGCATCCGAGCGCGCCAAGCGCACGGAATCCAGGTAAACTATCGCGACGCTTACGCAAGCGCCCGTAGCTCAGTTGGATAGAGCGCATGGCTACGAACCATGAGGTCGGAGGTTCGAATCCTTCCGGGCGCGCCATCTCCCTCCTGTGGCACGCTGCTGGCTCTAGGCCGTAGTCTGTCGTCGCTCGAAACCCGCAGACGTTTCCCGTCGTCAAGCTCGTTGGTTCGCGCCGTTCGACGCGAGTCTTGCGCGAGCTCGTTGTGTGCCTAGCTCGCGCATTGTCGGGCGCGTGACGCAGCTCCGTATTGTTCACGCTCTTTGTGCGGGTGCGCGCTCAGGCGGCGTGTGAGAGCGGCTCGAGACGTATTCGTGCTTGCTGCGCGCGCGACAACTAATTCGTCTTTTTGAGCGCGCAAAAAAAGCGCCCGCCTTGCGGCGGGCGCCCTTTCGGTGACGACTCTTACCAGCTCTTACGAACCGACAAGCTCACCATGCGGCCGATTGCGCTTGCGACCTGAGCGTCGAAGCCGCCGAGGATGTCGACGAACTCCGGCTCGGTGTCGAAGAGGTTTTCGACGTCGAGCGCAACCATCACGTTGGCAAGCGGACCGGTGTCGTTGTCGAACCGATAGTCGGCGTGCAGATCGACCACCTTCGTGGCGCCGACGCGCTGCGAAGGACGAACGAGATGGTTCTCGTACGCGCCGATCCACGTGAAGCGGGTCGACACGCGCCACGGGCCGTTGTCCCAGCCGAGGTCGGCGCGCAGGCGCGTCTTCGGCGGATTGTCGATCTTGTCGAGCATGTCGTCTTCCGGCGCGCCAGCCGCAGCCGCCGTCAGGTAGCGCGTGAACTCCGTGCCGTACACTGCCGCCGAGAAGCTACCGATGTCGGTATCCCAGCGATAGCTGAGCTCGTAGTCGATGCCCGCCGCCCTGGTGATCGCCAAGTTCTGCTGTTGCGTGTAGCCCAGGAACGTTACGACCGCCGGATTGATGGCGCCGTTCACGCGGCCGCCTGCGAGGAACTCGTCGATCTGCGCCGCCGTGGGATTACGCACGATGTACTGTGCGTAATAGGGCGACTGCAGCAGCGAGTTGGCCAAGCCGTAGAGCGCAACCGTCTGATCGCGATAATCGACCTCGAAGTAGTTGAGCGCGATGCGCGCGCCCGGCAGGGCGAGCGGTTCGTACTCCACACCGAACGAACGCGTCGTCGCCGTTTCCGGCTTGAGGTTCGGATTGCCGCCGCTGTAGAGCAGGCCCGTCGACATGCCGGTCGGCGAGGTCGGATCCACGAGCTCACGCTGATAGATGAGGATCTCCGGCACCACGTCGCCCAGCGTCGGCGCGCGGAAGGATTCGCCGTAGCTCGCCTTCACGCGCAGATTGTCGAACACGGTCCAGGTCACGCCGTACTTCGGATTGGTGGTCGAGCCGACGTCGCTGTAATCGTCGTAGCGCACCGCCAACGACAGATCGAGGCCGGCAACGCCCGCGACGGCGTTCGCGTGGCCTACGACCGGCACGTACAACTCTGCATAGGCGCTATCGACCGAGCGGTCCATGCCGCGCGGGGTTTCGACGCCCGACGTGGCGCGTTGCAGACCCGAGTGAATGTCCTCGAGGTGGTCGTAGCCGACCGCGATGCGCACCGTGCCGCCAGGCAGATCGAAGAGCGGACCGTCCGCATCGATCGAGGCCGTCTTGCGCGTGTTGTACGAGTAGTTGGTCGTGTACGAGCGCAGCGCCGCATACACGGCTTCCGACGAGATGGCGCCTTCGCCGAACGGATTGAGCGCCGTGGCCGGATCGCTGCCGCGCAGCGCCGCGTTGAGCGTCGCCGTGTCGACGAGATTGTTGTCGCGGAACAGGCTCGAGTTGTCGCCGTAGCCCGCCGTGAGGGAGAGCTTCCACTCAGCCGGCAGATCCACTGTCGCCCCAGCGCTGATCTGATACGTGCGGTCGTAACCGTTCTGATAGCTGATGCCGAACTCTTCCGGGAAGCGATAGTGCACCAGCACCGACGTGGCATCCGGAACCGGCGACACGAAGTACGGATTCGTGTTCGGCACGGTGAGCGAGGCACGCGCGACGGAGTTCTTCAGCATGCCGCGGATCAGGAACTCGCGCTCCGAGTAGAAGCCCTGCGCAAACACCTCGACCGAGTCGGTGAGCCGCTGCGTCACATTCAGGAACACGCTGTCACGCTGCTGATCCGGGATGAGATCGGTGTACTTCGCGTCATCGCAGAGATTCTGGGTGCCCGCCACCAGCGAAGCGGGATCGAGGCCGATCCCGTTCTGTCCGGCGGGGATCGCATAGGTCTGGCCGCCGACGACGATCGTGCCGGGGTTGCAGAGATTCGTGCGGTAATCGCCGCCGCCGCGCGAGCGCAGGTCGGACGAATAGAAATCGCGATCTTCGCCGCGCAGGCTCGGATGGCCGGAGCGCTCGACGGCAACGACGACGTTACCGCCGCCCAGCCAATCCCAATCGAGGCCGGCGATGGCCGAGTACGAGTACTTCTCGTAGTCGTCCGCAAAGCCGTACTGTGCACGCACTTCGGCGCCGACATAGTCCTTGCGCGGAATGAGGTTCACGACGCCCGCGATCGCATCCGAACCGTAGATCGCCGAAGCGCCGTCCGGCACGACCTCGACGCGCTCGATGGCAATCGTCGGAATGTGGTTGGGATCGTAGTAGACGCCGCGCGCACCTTGCGGCGCCATACGGCGGCCGTCGAACAGCAGCAGGGTCGTGTTGCCGCCGATGCCGCGCAGATTGACGCCGCTCGAGAACGTGCTGTTGCCTTGTCCGCCCTGCACGCCGCGGTGCGTCTCGTCGGCACCGAGGTTGATGATCTGCGGCACGTTGCGCATCAGGTCCGTGGTCGTGATCGCCGGCGTGACGTCCATGAATTCGCGGCCCAGCGAAATGCTGCTCGAGCCGACGACATCGACGCCGCGAATGCGGCTGCCGGTTACGACCAGCTCTTCCAGCTCCACGATCTCGGTGTTGTCCTGCGCCATGCTCAGGGCTGGCAGAAGGGCCAGCGCGAGTGTGCTACGCACGAAGCGCGAGCTGGCACGGGACGCCCGTGGGCGTGAGTGTTGCTTCAAAGTCACAGAAAAGTCCCCCAGTTGACGGGTTTGTGTTGGTGACGATGGGGAAGTGTGGCCGACAATGTATGCAGAGGTACATACATTCCGTGATGCATTCTCGAATATCCGTTATGTAGCTGGCGAATAACCTTGGCGAATCACGCCGCTGCGTTCGCCGCGGTAGACGCGCGCATCGAAGCAAGAGCGCTCGCGTCCGCGTCTGCTCGCGGTCAACGCAGACGCGCGAGCGCTCTGCGAGGCCGTTGAACGCCGCGTGCGAGCCGAATCCGAGCTCAATGTCCGCTCGGGCGAAGGCTGCGTGCGTCGGCTGACGATGCAATCGTTGCCGCGATTCCTGCTCCGCCTTAGACCAAAACGCCGCGATTGCAGTTGCGGACCATGGTGGTTGTCCCGATAACGATCGTGGAATCCGCCGGTGTCGGCGGTGAGCATGCGACGTAGAATCACTGCGCCGCGCGCAATCGAAACGCCTGCGCCGTGGCGTCCGTTCTGATCGGCGTCTCTCGAGGCCCTATGCTGTCAAGTCGTATTCAATTCCGTATCCCGTGGGGCGATTGCGATCCGGCCGGGATCGTCTATTTCCCGCGCTATTTCGCCATGTTCGACAACGCGACCATTGCGATGCTCGAAACGCTCGGGCTCAAGAAGGCCGCGCTGCTCGAGAAGTACGAGATTGCGGGCTTTCCGGTCGTGCACGTCGAGGCGGACTTCAAAGGCTCCTGTACGTTCAGCGACGACGTGACCATAGAGTCCACCGTCGAGAAATGCGGCCGCGCGAGCTTCGACGTGCGGCATCGTCTGCTAAAAGAAGACGGCACGCTCGCGGTCGAGTTCCGCGAGACGCGCGTATGGGTGGCGCGCGACGGCAAGGGCGGCATCAAGGCGGTGCCGATCCCGCCCGAGATCAAAGCGCGCTTTGAGGCCTGAGAGCCTCAGGGCGCGGCCGCGCCGACCTCCACGCGAATCGTGACCCGCCGTCTCGTGTAATCGTCGATACCGTTACCGGGTAGCGGCTCTGCCGACCAGCGCGTTTCGATCATGCTCGTCGGTATGCCGAGATCGACGAGGATGCGTGCGACTCGCTCGGCGCGCCGTTTGGCGATCGTCTCGCTCTCGACCAGGCGCGTGCCGTCGCTCAAGAGCGAGATCGCGCGCGTGCCTTCGATACGCACCGCGCGTGCTTTGCTCAGCTCGACGAAGCGCACGAGCTCTTCAAGCTTGCGCGTATTGCGTCGAGCGAGAAATTCGTTGTCGAACTCGAATTCCAGCACGTATTCCTGCGCCGTATACGGCGGCGCAGGATCCTTGCGCGGCGCGGCCGGATGCGGGCGCACGGCAGGGCCCGGGCCGCGCTCGTAAGGCGGCGGCGTGAATCCTTCTGCGGGAAGGATCGTCTCGCAGGAAGAATCGATTTCCTGCATGACCGAAACGTGTACGGATTCGAGCGGGATGCCGCCGCAGATGCGCTCGCCGCTCCCGACTTTGGCTTCGATGAGCGCGCGATGTTTGAGCTGCGGCGAATTGAAGGCCGAGGCGCTGTCGCCCTGCATGCCGAGGAAGTACAGCTCGCCCTCGTATTCGGCGAGCCAGCACGGCAGCTCCGTGTCGCGGATGATCGGACAGGTGACGAAGCTCAAATAGCGGTCGGGTGTGGCGGCGATTGCCGTGCACGCAGCGCCGAGCAGCGCGAGCCCCGATGCATACAGGCGCATTCTCATCATCATAGTGCGCTCATGAAATTGACGAGATCCTGCTTTTCCTGCTCGGTCAGCTTCATGTCGAAACGTCGATCGTAGAACTCGACGACTTCCATCAAATCGGCGGCCGAGCCGTTGGCGAAATACGGCGCACGCTCGGCCAAGCCGCGCATCTGTTGCAGATTGATGGCGCCGACATCGACGCACTTGCCCGTAATGAGCGCGCGTCCGGGGTCGGTCGTGTAGATCGTGCGGCCGAGATACGGATGCGGGCGCGCCTCGGCGGAGCAGGTGACTTTGAAAAGGGGCAGATCCTCGGTCTTTTCCGCATAGGGCAGCGTATTCGTGCCGAGGTCCATCCATCCGGGCGCGCCGTCGATGCCGACGTGCTGCATGTTGTGGCACGTCGCGCACGTGCGCTTGATCGGATTGCCCATGCCGATGATCGTGTTGAGATGCGTGACGTCGCGGATATAGAACGGCCGCATCATGAAGATCTCTTCGCCGCGCGCCACCGATTCACGGAATGCGCGTTCTGCGGCGGTGTCGGCCGGCACATCCGGGCGTTTCCACGGATCGAAATAGTGAAATACGCGCCGTTCGATGAAATCGCCGAGCAGCGGTAGGCCCGTGACGACCGCGCTGGCGCCGCCCGTCGCACCTGCTGCATCGAGTGCGCCACCCGTGCGGTGGCGGACGGCCGCCATGTAGATGCCGCGCTGGAAGCGATCGAGCGTCGCGACCTGCTCCTCGCTCAACGGAGAGACGATCTGCAGGTGGTTCTTGGCGGCATCGCGCGCTTGCGCGCGCGGCGTCAGCACGCGTGCATCGGCGAGCATGTTCATGTTCGCGCGCTCGCCGGTTTCCGGATCGCGCATGACCGGCACGCCTGTCTTGATGTTGAAGAGGTTCGGTACGGTCAGGATGTAGCGCAGATTGGCGACCGGCCGCGGTCGGCGGAACACGGAAATCGTCGGGTTGTCGCTCTTCAGCCCAAATCGCGGGCTGGTATTGCATCCGGTCGGATCGCGCACGACCTCGATCGAAAACTCGAGCGTCTCGCCCTCGGGCAGCTTCGGTGGCCACGGCAGCGGCATGCGGAACAGACCGCGTTCGAGCAGCAGCGAATGCGATTGCGGCTTGCCGGGCTCGGCATCAGGGCAGTTCGCGCCGTCGATCATGGCGAACAACGGATCGCGTCCCTTCGTGCGCTGCCATTGCTCGCGAATGGAATCGAGCGACAGGCTCATGCCGTCGGCAGGCTGATGACACGTGACGCATGCGCGCCCGTTCGTGCCGAGCGGCGCGAAGAATGGGTGCGTTGCGGCGTCGAAGTCGATGTCGGGGCTGATGATCTCGACGTCCGCCGTGCGTCCTTCGAAACGCATGCTCTCGTGCCAGCGCCGCGCTTCGCCAGGCTTCCACCAGCGCTGCTTGGCGTCGATGTAGACGGCGTCTTGGCTTGGCGCCTGCGTGTCGCTCGCGACGCTCGCGCTGCAGAGGAGCGCGAGCGCAATCGGGAAGGCGACGAGCGCGCGTGTGGAGGAGAAGATCGTCATACGTTTACGAGCAGGCTTCTAACATCTTTCACGGCGCGCAGCGACTGCAGCGCATCCGCAAGTTGTTCGAGGCGTTGGCGCCGTGGGCGCGATGCGCTCATCAGCGCGCAGTCGAGAAATTTGTCGCGCAGCTCGCGATCGCTCATCGGGTCTTCCACCGAGCCGCGCAGGTGTTGGACGGAGCGTCGATGGCGCATGCCATTGGACATGACGACCTCGACGACGGTTCCACCGCCGGCGCTGACGGGCCGTGCGCGCTCAGCGTCGAAGACCGGGCGTACCCGCGCGGCCAGCGCGAGCGTCGCGGGATCGGCGAGCGCTGCGGCGCTGAACGAGGCCAGCGTCACCTCGCCCGTGCGCAGGGCAGTCGCCACGGAGAAAGGAATGCTGAACTTCGCGTCGATGGCGCTGACCGGTTGCTGCTTTTCAGGCGTGCAGAGCTCGGCATTCCGCGGCGTGATCGTGCAGATGATCTCTGCAGGATCCGTCAGGCCCGCCCTGTGCAAGTCGATGGCGGCTTGAACGTACAAGTGCGTGCCGCGACACGATGGCCACGCTTTGAAGGCGATGTCGGCATTGTGAAAGCGCGCGCCGAGCCCGTCGATCACGACCTCGGGGCGATACAGGCCGCGTGCAAACATGGTGTAGAAGCCCGCCTTGCCTTCGATGGGGCGATCGAAGCCCGTGACGCCGTTGCGCGCCAGCTGCGCGGAAACAACGCCGGCTTGTGCTGCAAAGCCGTCGCGAATGGCGCGAATGTCGGCGGCGGGGCTGTGCAAGATCTCGGCGCTGCACGAGGACTGGCACAGCGTCAGCGAGAACGCGGCGAGCGTCTGCTTCGCGTCGAGTCCCAGCAAATTGGCGGCTGTTGCCGCTGCGCCGAAGGCGCCCACGATCGGCGGGAGATACCAGCCGTGGCGCGTCCAATCGTCGGTGCGAGCAAGCGCAAGCCGGATGGCGACTTCACTGCCGGCGGCGACTGCGGCGATGAGGCGCTTACCGTCGACATTGCCGAGCTCCTCGGCCAGTGCGAGCGCGGCGGCAACCGGCGCGGCGTTGGGATGCGTCGATGACGGCTCATGCACGTCTTCGTAGTCGAGCGCGTGCGCCATGGCGCCGTTCGCGAGCGCGGCGTACGCAGCCGGTGCGGTGAAATTGCAGCCGAGCACGTGGGCGCGTCCCTGACCTGCGAGCGTGCGCGCAAGTTCGATGAACGGTCGGCACACGGGCTCCAAGCCGGATGCCGCAAGGCTTACGCCGACGGCATCCATGATGGAGCGTTGCACGCTCTTGACGACGACGTCGGGGAGATCGTCGAAGCGCAGCTTCGCTGCGAAAGCAGCGAGCTGTTCCGACAAGAAAGCGACCGAGTCGGGATCGACTCGATCGCTCACGGAGGGGGCACGAGCCTGTGCCTCGAGGAAAGCCGCGCCCAGAACGGGCGCGGCAATCGCGCCTTTGACTAGATGACGCCGCGAGAACGCCACGGCGCACGCCTCACCAGCGCTTGCGGATTCCGACGGAGACCTGCCGCTGGATGGCGCTTGCGACCTGCGGGTCGAACGCGAGCGTGCCGTTCAGCACGACGGGCGGCTCTTCGTCGAACAGATTCACGACGTCGAGCGCAATCGTGAGATCCTGCAGCAGCGCGTGATTCCCATCGAGGGTGTAGCGCAGCGAAAGATCGACCGTGGTGTACGAATCGATCTTCTGCTTCGGCGTGACGGCGAGATTGTCGTAGCTGCCCGCGTAATTGACGTACGCCGTCGCAGCAAGATTGCCGCGCGACCAGGCAAGCCGACCGCGCCCCGACCACTCGAGCGGATAATCGAGCGTGTTCACGTAGTCGACCAGCGGCAGCGACGGAATCAACGATTGCTCGAAGTTGCGCACGTGCTGCGCATCGAGGCCGACGGTCCAGTTGTTCGCGCCGCTCGACCAGCGATAGCTCGCCGCCATCTCGATACCGCTCGTCTTGACGCGACCGATGTTGCGCGGCCGGCCGTCGACGAACGCGAGAATCGTCGCCGGATCCTGCGGCAGGCCCGTGTACGTGGGCATCGACAGGAAGTAGTTGACGAGATCCGCCGAAGGATTGCGAACGATGAACTCGGACAGGATCGCTTCCTTCGTGAGCGGCGAGGTATCGTTGCCCGGCGCCGCGATGCGATCTTCATAGTCGATGTTGAAGTAGTTGAGCGACAGATCGAGCCCCGGCAGGCTGATCGGACTGAGATCCACGCCGAGCGACCAGATCGTCGCGGTCTCAGGACGCAGGCCTTCGACGCCGCTGCGTACCCACAGCGTGCGCGTCGTGCCGCCGGGCGCAGTCGGATCGACGAAGTCTTGCACCGAGATCACGAGGCCCTTGTCGGCGCCGGGGCCTGCGGGCGCCTTGAACGACTTGCCGTAGCTGCCGCGGACGTTCACGCCAGGCGTCGGCGTCCAGTTCAAGCCGAACTTCGGATTGGTCGTCGTGCCCACGTCGCTGTAATCGTCATGACGCCCGGCCAGCGACAACGAGAGCTTCTCGATGCCCGGAATCGCGTTGCCGGCGCCGACGATCGGCACGAGCAACTCGGCGTAAGCGGACTTCAAGCGGCGCACGCCGCTCACGTCGGTGATGGCGAACGTGCTCGTATCGGGCGTGCCGGTGTTGCGACGTTCGAACGTGCCGAGCTCGCTGCGCAGATGTTCGACACCCACGGCAAGCTTGACCTCGCCGCCGGGCAGCTCGAAGAGGCCGCCATTCGCGCTCAAGCCGACATGCTGCAGCTCGTAGTCCCAATTGATGCCGTTGACGGCGCGGATCTTCGCGAGCGTTTCGGGATTGTTGTTGCCGCCGCCGCCGAACGGATTGAAGGCCGTTGCAGGATTGCTGTCGGCCAGCGCAGCCGCCATGGCGCGGCTGTTGATCTCGTTGCGCAGCGTCGCTTGATGGTTGTAGCCATAGCTGCCGAAGAGCTCTGCGGTCCACGACGAACCGAGATCGAGCTCGAGTCCGGCCGTCAGATAGGCAACGCGCTCGGAAGCGGTACGCACTTGATTGCCGAAGTCAGCTTGCAGGTTGTACGCCACCGAAACCGAGGGCGCGGCCGGATTCGTCGGGTGCACGAAGAACGGATTGGTGTTCGGCACCGTCAACGTTTGCAGGAAGTTGCCGGGACCTGAGCTGCGTTCGGATTCGCGCACCGCGTACAAACCTTGTGCCTTGAAGCGCAGCGAGTCGGTCAGGTCTTGATTGAAATTGATTGCGACGGAGCGACGTTCCTGCTCGGGCAGCGCATCCGCACCTTGATGAGTGCTCTGGCGATTGGCTGTGCCGGCAATGAGATCCGCCGGCGTCAGGTTCGTGCCGTCCTGTCCTTGCGGGATCGCGTAGCGTACGCCGCCGACCACGACATTGCCCGGCGCAGCGCTGTAGGAGCGACCGTCCGTGCCGCCATAGGGACGCAGATCGTCGGTGAAGTAGCTGCGCTTGGATGCAGGGAGATTATCGCGATGCTGCCACTGCGCAGCGATCATCAATCCGCCCGAACCCCAAGTGCGCCCGAAAGCGCCGTCGAAGGACGTGGTGTCGAAACCATCCGCCCAGCCCTGGCGCGCACCGACCTCGAGGCCGTCGAACGGATTGCGCATGATGATGTTGACGACGCCGCCCACGGCATCGGCGCCGTACAGCGCAGAGCCGCCGTCCGCCATGATTTCGAGCTGACCGATCGCGGCGGGCGGCACGAGCGAGACGTCGAACGCGCCCGTACCGGCGGTTGTGCCGAGCGACGGGGAAATCGGCAGGCGTCGCCCGTTCATCAAACTCAGCGTTGCGTCGGGGCCGAGACCGCGCAGGTTGATGGCCGAGCCGGCGGTGATGTTGCCGTTCGCGCCTTGATTCGCGTTGAAGCGGCTGTCGTCGGCGCCCAGGTTCGCCACTTGCGGGACGTTGCGCAGCACCTCGGTAAGCGTCGTGGCAGCGGAATTCTGAATCTCCGCCTGACCGATCGACAGCACCGGCGCACCGACGGGAGCGGCGCCGCGAATGCGCGTTCCGGTCACGACGATGCTCTCGACCGGCATTTCGGCCGAGTTTGCATCCTCCGCAGTCTCCTGCGCGAGCGCCGTGCCGGCCGTGCAGGCATAGGCAAGCGAGAGCAGACCGAAGTTATAGACATACCTCTTAATAGCGTGACTCACGTTGAGCTTCCCCCGAGACGTGGCGCCGAGCTCGGCGCGCTGGCATTCAGCTACGATCATCCGCAAAGCGAACAATCGCTTGAGCAATTCGATGGTGCGATCTTAGGTTGAGTCATCACAAAGTCGGCATGCATGTATGTGATGTTGGGTATTCCAACGTTGCATAGACAACGCACGGCATGACTGACGACGAGCGCTAAGTGCGCTCGTCGATCGAGTGTGTCGCGGCGAGCGCGGTCGCGAGGTTCTTGCGCAGATCGCGGCCGGACAGGAAAAAGTGGACCGCTGCCCAACCGAGCAGCCCGAGCACGGCGATCATCGCGTAGCGCAGCGAATGCTCGCCGAATGTCGGGGCCAGTACGTCGCTCAGGCCGCCGATGAGTAGCGGGCCGATGCCGTAACCGATGAGATTGGACAGCAGGAACAACAGTCCCGCGATGGTCGAACGCATGCGCGGTCCGACGAGACCCTGGGTCAAGGCGGCAACGGTCGGAAACCAGAACATCACGGCCACCGCGAAAACGACAACGCCGGCCAATGCGCCATGCGGATTTCTCGTGAGAATCGACCAGCTGCCGATCCCGAGGGTGATCAATGCCGCGGTGCCGATCAGACGGGTGCGATAGCGCTCATCGCGCGTGCCGAGGAAATCCGAAAGGATTCCCGACGACAGATTGGAGGCGATGCCGAGTGCGGCGATGCCGAGGCCGATGATGGGGCCGACTTCGTGCAAGTGCAGCTCGTGGCTGCGCACGAGAAACGAAAAATGCCACGAGCCCATTCCGGCGACGACGATGTAGCAGAGCGTCGCGCCGATAAGGAGATGACGCAGCGAGCGCTGTTGCCACACGTACGCCAATGTTTCCTTGAGCGGCGAGGCGCTCTCGGAAGCGCGCGCACGATCGGCTAGGCCGCGCTGCGGTTCGCGTACGGTGGTCACCAGGAGGAGCGCGAGCGCGAAACCCGGGAGCGCTGCTGCGACGAGCGTCATGCGCCAGCCATAGTTGTGCGCGATCTGAGTTGCGAAGGTGAGATTCACGAGCGCGGCGAGTTGCGTGCCCGTCGCGAAGACCGCCATGGCGGTTGCGCGCCGACGCGGCTCGAACGTATCGGCGATCATCGAGACGGCCGTCGGGCCGCCGCCGGCCTCGCCGACGCCGACGCCGATGCGCGCGAGAATGAGGTGCCAGAGATTCTGTGCAGCCGCGCAGGCGAGCGTCATCGCCGACCATGCGCTCAAGCAGATTGCGGCCAGGTTGCGGCGATTGACGCGGTCGGCAAGCATGCCGAGCGGCAGGCCTGCTGCGCCCATGAATACCGCGTAAACAAGTCCCATTAGCGCACCGAGCTGGCCGTCGGACAGGCCGAACTCGGCGCGGATCGGCTCGATCAGAATGCTGAGCACGATCTTGTCGAGCACGAGCAGGATATTGAGGAGCGTGAGCAGCGCGAGCAGGTAGTAGCGTCGCGCGGGCGCTGGTTGCGTCGTAGTTGTCGCCGCCGGTCCGCCAGCCGCAGAGCGCGGATCGAGCATCTAAGTCCCCCGTTTGAGAATTCTATGTGGAGCGGTGCTGAGACCGCTGCGGCGATCTGACAAGAGCGAGGGAGCGCCGGTCAATCGCTCGTGTTGATGTCGGACATGCAGGCCGCGAATGCGGGCGACTTCTCGATGAACTGACGCGTTTCCTGCGCCGAGGCGGTAATCAAATCGCGCAGCCAGCGATGACCGGGCTCATGATGAACGCGCGGATGCCACGCCATCGACACGGAGAAGGCCGGGAACTGAACGGGCGGCTCGTGAATGCGTAGCCGCGGCAGCTGCGCAAAGCGTGCCGCCAGTCCGGTCGGCACGAGCGCAATCAGCGGCGAGTTGAGCACGACGAAGGGCGTCGCCGAGAAGTTCGATACGAAGGCACCGACTTGCCGGCGCAAGCCGCGCGCCGCAAGCGTCATATCCGCCGTGTTCTGCATCGTGCGCTCATCCGGCGAGAGCACGACGTGCTTGAGCTTGAGGAATGTCTCCAGGTCGAGCTTCTCGCCGATGGCGGGATTGTCCTCGGCGCTGATCACGACGAGGCGTTCTTCGAACAGCTTCTTGACGTGCCAGTCCGCGGGCAACGACTGAAACCATCCGACGAGCAAATCGAAACGCGTGGCCTCGAGATGGTCCATATCGAGGCGGCGGCTGTGTACCGACAGCACTTTCAACACGGCGCGGGGAGCGGCTTCCGTGAAGGCGCGCTGCAGCAGGGGCAACAGCACGATCGCGGCGTGGTCCGTGCAGGCCAGTCTGAACGTTGCCTCGCTCTCGCTCGGCGAGAAGCGGTCTGCGCGTCCGAGCGCTTCGAGCTGCGGGGCGAGCTGGGTGACGTGCGCGAGCAGTCGTTCGCCGTACTCCGTCAGCACGAAACCTTGCCGGCCGCGCACGAGCAGCTCGTCGCCGAACGTTTTGCGCAGACGCGCCAGCATGTGGCTCATCGCCGGTTGGCTCAAGCCCACGCGCTGCGCCGCCTTGCTCACGCTGCCTTCGCGCAACAGTCCTTCGAGCGCAAGCAGTGCGCGGATCTCGAGCTTGGCGATATTCGAGTTATGCATGTCAGACATGATCGTTGCTTAAGTATCGGCGCCTGCGCCCTCACACTAGCATCCGCTGCTTACGGAATTCTTGTAGCTCGCAAATAGGTGACGAGGTTCGAACGGCGTGACTCCGAGAATACGTCGGCTTCTCAAGACGTTGGATGACGTGCGCGATTGCAGGTTCAACGTCAGCATCGCCAAAGGTCTGCTCGTCACCGAAGCGTTTCGCGAGAGCGAAGGCGAGCCGCGGATCATTCGCTGCGGCAAGGCACTCGCACGCGTCCTCGATCGCATTCCTATCTTCATCGGTGCGGACGACCTCCTGCTGGGCAATCTGGCAAGCCGCCCCGGTACCGTAGAGCTTACCTGTTTATGGGCCCCCTGGCCGGATGAGGAATTGGATGCATTGTGCATGAGTGGATTTGCTGTAGCCGACTCGGATCGGCAGCAGATCCGCGAAATGAACGAGTATTGGCGCACGCGCTGCCTCACGGCGCGGATGACATCGTTGTACGACGACGACCGACTCTGGCCCTACGCGCAGCTCGGGGTCGTGCTGCCGCCCTTCCGCAGCAAGGAGGAGGGTTGGGGGCCGGGCGGCATGATCGGCTGCGGCTGGGGAATTCACCACGAAATCAGCCAGATCATCGGGGTTTTCCAGTTCGAGAAGGTCATTCGCCACGGGCTCGATGCGCTGATCGAAGAGGCGCAGCGCGAGCTCGGCCAGACGCGCCTGTTCAGCGCGGAGGCGGCGGCAAAGGTCGATCAGCTGCGCGCCATCATCATCGCCCTTGAAGCGGTCAAGCGCTATGCCGCGCGCTTCGCCGAGTTGGCCGAGCGGACCGCCCAGACGGAAGCCGATCCTGCGCGCCGCGCCGAGCTCCTCGAGCTCGCGCGCATCTGCCGGCACGTGCCGGCCAAGCCCGCGCGGACGTTCCGCGAAGCGTTGCAATCGCTTTGGTTCATGATCCTCGTGGTGTTGCCGTCCGGCGTGCTCTCGTTCGGACGCATGGATCAGTACCTGCAGCCGTTTTACGACGCCGACCTGAAAGCGGGCCGGATCACCGAGGAAGAGGCGCTCGAGCTCCTCGAATGGCTGCGCATCAAGGACTCGCTGATCGTGATCACGGCGGGCCGTACGCACCGTTCGAAGTACGGCGGGCTTGCGAAGTGGCACAACTGCGTCATCGGCGGCCAAACGCCCGACGGGCAGGACGCCACCACGGCGTTGTCCTACCTCGTGCTGCGCGCCGCACGCGAGTGTCCGGCGCCGCATCCGACGCTGACGATGCGTGTGCATCCCGGCACGCCGGATACGTTGCTCGAGGAGGCGCTGAGCACGATCGCCACCGGTATCGGCATGCCGGCGCTCATCAACGACGATTCGACGATTCCGTATCTGCTTGCGCAGGGCATCCCGCTCAAGGATGCGCGCAACTACGCCGTGGCCGGCTCGCTCGGCGTGAACATTCCGGGCCAATCGCGCTCGATCGCCTGGCCGATGTTCACGGCGCCGCGCGTGCTCGAGTTCGCGATCTACGGCGGCAAGGATCCGCGTACGGGCAAGCAGGTCGGGCCCAAGACGACGCCGCTCGCCGAATGCGGCTCGTACGATGAGTTCGTCGCTGCGCTCAAGACGCAGCTCGCGCACTTCATCGCGCTGCAGGGCGAGTTCAACAACGTCACCATGCAGGCGTATGCCGAGCGCTTTCCGCAGACGATCGAAACCGCGCTGTGCGAAGGCGGGCTGCAGTCGCCGCGCAATATCCTCGGTCGCACGCTGCCGTACGAGAACGGCTCCGCAATCAATCCGATCGGCATGATCAATGTCGCCGACTCGCTCGCGGCGATCAAGAAGGTGGTGTTCGACGACAAGGTGGCAACTGCCGCCGAGCTCGTCGAAGCACTCGCAAGCGATTGGCAGAGCGAACGCGGCGAATACTTGCGCGAACAGGCGCTCGCCGCGCCGAAGTACGGCAATGACGACGATTACGTCGATTCGATTGCCGCCGACCTGTATGCGTTCTGGGCCGAAGAGGTCAAGCAGCACACGACCGTCTACGGCGGACGTTTCATTCCTGCAGCGATCACGATCGGTACCGCGAATTGGCCCGGCGGCGCGCTCACGGGTGCAACGCCCGACGGTCGGCGCGCCGGCGAGAATCTCGCGGCCGAATCGCTCACGCCGATGAGCGGGCGCGACCGGCGCGGTCCGTACGCCGTGCTGCGCAGTGCCGCCAAGATCGATCAAGGCCGCTGGCAGTCGATGTCCTTGGAGCTGTTCTTGCGCCCCGATGCGCTGGCGACGCAAGAGGGCATGAGCAGCGTCGCGAGTGCCGTGCGCGACTACTTCAGAGCCGGCGGCAAGCACATCCAATTCAACGTCGTAGAGGAACGCACGCTCCAAGAAGCGCGCGAGACTCCCGAGCGCTATCCCGACCTGATCGTGCGCATCGGCGGGTGTAGCGCCTATTTCACGCAGCTGCCGGAACCGATTCAACGCGATCTCCTCGAGCGCGCTGCGCTCGCCGGCGCTTTCGAGCAGTCGTTGGGTTAGTCCGGGGCAAACAGGGGGGACAACGTGAAGAAGCACTTCGTCTACAACGGAAGCGCGACGAATCTGGGCATTGAGCTCACCTTGCCCGGTGAGCCGTGCCGCATCTCGTCGCTGGCGCGCTATCGCTTCTAGGACCGCTGCGCGATGCGGATCGCGTGCGATCCACATCGCAAGGATGCAGACATGCTCTACCGTGCAATCGGCTTGGATCAGCCCGTCTCGGCGCTCTCGCTGGGATCGTGGAATACGTTCTCGCGCCTGACGCGGGACGAATGCGCCGCGCTGCTCGCCTTCGCCGTCGAGCGCGGCGTCAATCTGTTCGATGTCGGCTACTACTGGGACAAGCCGGATACGGAGCAAGAGTTCGCGGCAGCGGTGCACGCCGCAGGTCTCGCGCGCGATCAGTACATGCTCGCGCTCAAGCTGTGGCTGTGGAACTACCCGCAGCAATCGCTTGCCGAGCAAGCGCGCGCATCGATGCACCGGCTTGGCGTTAACCATGTCGACATCGTGATGGTGTCGAGACCGACGCCGGGAGTGGATTTCGAAGCGTTCTGCCGCGAGATCGACGATCTCGTGAGCACGGGCATCGCACGCGCGTGGGGTGCAACCAATTGGGAACCCGAGCAGCTCGAGGCGGCGCGGGCGGTGTTGCAAGGCCGAGCGCAGCCGCGGCTCGTGCAACTGCAATACAACGTAGCGCGGCGCAACGTCGTCGAAGACGAGCGCTACCTGCGGCTCTTCCAACCGGGTCAGCTCGCGCTCTGCGCGGCGTTCGTGCTCGAGGGCGGGATTCTTGCGGGGCACTTGGATCGCGATCGAGTGAATCCGAGCGACTTCGCGCGCGGCGAGCGCCCCCGTGAACGCAACATCGCCCGCGATGCCGGCGGAGTGCGCGAACAGATCAGAGCGCATCAGCACCGCCTGCAGGAAATCGCCCATTCCTTCGGTGCGAGCGCCGCGCAGCTCGCGATCGCATTCACGCTCGCCAATCCGGCGACTGCCACTGCGCTCATCGGCGTCACGAAGCTGACGGATCTCGAGGAGAACCTCGGGGCGCTGCGACTGCTTGCCTCGCAGCAGGAGTGGTTGCCTCTGCTCGAGCCGCTGCGCGTCGCCGCGGCGCATCCGCGGCTGTTCGATCCAGTCAAGCACGAGTAGCGCATGCGCGATCGGCACCACAGACGTTTCAATCTCATCGTCTCACGGACCTATCTACGCTCCGCGAGCTCGAGCGCATTGGCCGCTGGGGCTCGGCGGAGCGAGCTCGATGTCGCGCGAACGAGCGTGCGTGCTGGGTTCGCGCCGGAGGCTCGCCATGGCTGAGCTCGCCGGCAAACTTGCTGTCGTGACGGGCGGCGCCGCAGGTATCGGCGAAGCCATCGTGCGCGAGCTGGCGCGCGAGCAAGCGCGAGTCGTGATCGCAGACTTGGACGGCGAGCGTGCGGCCGCGTTGGCGCGCGAGGTGGGCGGTATGTCGTTCGCGGTCGATGCGAGCGATGCGGCAGCGGTCGCCGATCTCTTTGCGCGTATCGATGCGCAAGAAGAGGGCATCGACATTCTCGTCAACAATGTCGGCGGCGGGCCGCGCCGTGCGCTCGAGGAAATGACGCTCGCCGATTGGCAGAGCTCGCTCGCGCTGAATCTGACTTCCGCTTTTGTCGCCACACGCGCGGTGTTCGATGCGATGCGTCGTCGCGGCGGCGGCGCCATCGTCAATGTCGCTTCGATTGCAGCCCATGCGGTTTCGCCGGTCTCCGGCGCCGCTTACGCAGCGGCCAAGGCCGGGCTGCTCGCATTGACGCGTCAGACGGCTTACGAGTGGGCGAAGTATCGCATTCGCGCGAATGCCGTCTGTCCTGGTCCCACACGCACGCGCTTGACCCATGCATCGACGCGGGTCGACGCCGACTTCCCGCTCGGCGCATGGGTGCAGCCGGTCGATGTCGCGCGGGCCGTGCGCTTCCTGGCGTCTCCGTGTGCTGCGATGTGCACGGGGGCAGTATTGAACGTCGATGGGGGGGTGAGTCTGCTGTGAATCTGCGCGAAGTCGATCTCAATCTGTTGGTGGTGTTCGATGCCTTGTTGAGAACGCGCAGCGTCACGCGCGCAGCGCAAACGCTCGGCATGAGTCAACCGGCGACGAGCTTTGCGCTGAGCAAGCTGCGCAAGATGCTCGGCGATCCGTTGTTCGTGCGGACTGCGAGCGGCATTTGTCCGACGCCGTTCGCCGAGCGCCTGGCGACGCCGCTCGATGAAATCCTCGACAGGATTCGTTTCGATCTGCTGCACCAGCAGGATTTCGATCCCGCGACGGCGCAGCGTTCTCTGACGCTCGCCATGCACGATATCGGCGAGCTGGCGTTCCTGCCGCCGATCATGGAGCGCGTCGCGGCGACCGCGCCAGGCATCGAAATCCGCACCGTCAATCTGCCGGTGCCCGAGATCGAGCCGGCGTTGCGTGCCGGCGAAGTCGATCTGGTCGTCGGTTACTTTCCGGGGCTGCAAAGCGCCGCGCTCTTCCAGCAGCGGCTGTTCGCGCATTCGTTCGTGTGTCTCGTGCGCCGAGATCATCCCGAGATCGGCGAGACGATGACGCGCCAGCAGTTCGCCGAGGGGCGACACGCAGTCGTTCATTCCGACGACAATCTCGACGACATGCTCGAGGCGGAGCTGCGCGAGATCGGGCTCGCGCGGCGCGTCGTGCTGCGTCTGCAGCACTATCTTGCGCTGCCGGCTGTCGTCAGTCGTTCCGACGTCATCGTTACCGTGCCTTACGCGATCGGCGTCAGCCTTGCGCGTATGGGCGATCTCAAGCTGGTGCCGACGCCGTTCCCCGCGCGCCCGCGCGTCGTGCGCCAGCATTGGCATTCGCGCTTCAAGCACGATCCTGCGAATCGTTGGATTCGCGGCATCGTGGCGGATCTCTTTCTCGAGAAGAGCGAGCGCTGAAGTTGCATGCGCGGCGATGCAAGTGGCATGGCGCCGTCGCGTCGAGTCGCAACGCTTGTCCGATCCGTCGATGAGGAGCAAGCGCGCTCGCACGCGCGTTTGCGCGAATAGCGATTATCAGAGATTCGTATGTTGCACGAACCATAGGCCTAACCTATGGTGCGCCTGAAGCAGGCTCGCACGCGCTCCCGCTTTGACGCAAACCGCCTGCCTGCTTGCAGATCCACATGTCGAACGAGATGAATTGCCTATGAGCCAGTCACGCAATGTGGCAGGAGAGGGAGCGCACGCGGATACCGAAACGGATGCGGCTGCTGCAAGCGGCGGTTTCACCGCTTACGGTTGGTACGTGGTGCTCATCGGCATGGCGATTTCGATCGTCGCCGTGCTCGATCGTCAGGTGCTGTCGCTGCTCGTCGAGCCGATCAAAGCGGATCTTGCCATCACCGACGTGCAGTTCAGCTTGTTGGCGGGACTGGCGTTTTCGCTGTTCTACGCACTGGGCGGTATTCCGCTCGGTCCGATCATCGACAAGCGTTCGCGCGTCGCGATCCTGTCCGGTGGGCTGTTGGTCTGGAGCGCTGCGACTTTCTGCAGCGGTTTCGCGCGCAGCTTCCCGGCGCTCTTCGCGGCGCGCGTTTTGGTCGGCGTCGGCGAAGCGACCTTGCAGCCGACGACGAAGTCGCTCATCACGGACATCTTCTACGGCCGCCATCTGGCCAAGGCGATCTCGATGGTTGCTGTCGGCTCGGCGATCGGCGGCGGACTTGCGTTCTTGGCGGGCGCCACGGTGCTGCACTACGTGGGCGGACGTGAGGTCATCGAATTGCCGCTCGTCGGTGCAGTGCGACCGTGGCAGTTTGTCTTCATGGTGGTGGGCATTCCGGGTTTGATTCTCGCGCCGCTCGCGTACTTTACGATTCGCGAGCCGCAGCGGCGGCGCGTGCTCGTCGACGGGCAGGGCACGACGGCGCCTGCGACGTATCTGCAGCTTTGGAAGTTCTGTCGCGAGCATGCGCGCGCCGCGGGCTGCGTGATGATCGGCTATGCGATCTATTCGATGGCCTTTCAAGGCATGCTGGCATGGACACCGGCGCATTTGATCCGTGCGCGCGCAATGGAGGCATCCGACGTCGGCTTCACCCTCGGCATCGTGCAGCTTGCCGTCAACGTGGGCATGATGCTGGTGAGCGCCTGGTGGGTCGATCGGCGCAATGCGCGCGGTACGACGGACGGCGCGTTGCAATGGTCGCGCGCGACGGCGTGCTTCGGCTTGCTGCCGATGCTGCTGTTCCCGTACGTGAGCGACGATCACTTGTCGCTGGGGCTGGTGATCCTGGCCTTGGTGGGTACGTCCGGGCAGCTCATCGGTGCTGTGCCGCTGATGCAGCTCATGCCGAGCCAGCTGCGCGGCAAGGCGATGGTGACCTACATGCTGCTCAGCAATTTGATCGCCGGCGTGATTGGGCCGACCTTGATTGCGACGTTCAATCAGGGGGTGTTCGGCGATCCGGCACGAATCGGCCAATCTCTGTCGATCGTCGGTAGCGGAGCGCTCGTGACGGCCATTGCGGTGTTCACATTCGGCATGCGCCATTTCCGGGCCAGCATCGCACAGCTCGATCGACAAACGGTTTGAGCGTGCCCACGGACGACGAAACGAGGTTCAGCAGGCGACAGTAGACAAATCGGACGCGTCTTCCGATGCACGAATGTCGGCGACAAGCGCGGTGAGCTGGGCGCACCGTCAGCGTCGCGCCAACCAGTCGGTACACACGACCTTTATTTATTACGCCTATAATAAGTATCGGCTCGATGTACAAGATCTGGGCGCATCATGCTGGGGGTCGCAAATGGCCGTAGCGAAGCAGACAAGGCATACGACCAGCGCGAAACGGATACTTCGCATCCATGACGGCGAACCGGACATGGGCGAGTTGCGCGAGTTGCTTGGGTTCAACTTGGCGCTCGCGAGCGCGATCTTCGTTCGCGATGTCAATGCCGCCTGCGGCGAGTTCGGAATCTCCGCCAAGCAGTATGCGGTGTTGTCCATGATCGCGAACAATTACGGTATCTCGCAGGTCGACATCGCGGCGGTGCTGATGACGGATCGGGCGACCATGATGGCGATCGTGGATCGGTTGGAAGCGCGCAAGCTGATCACGCGCGAGCGTTCGATGATCGATCGGCGTCGCCAGCATCTGATTCTGACGCCTCGCGGAACCGAAGTGCTGGAACGGGCGCGTCGTGCCATCAGGCAATCGGAGCAGCGTTTGTTGCGTCGGCTGTCTCCCAAGGATGCGAGGCGCCTGCGCGAGCTGCTGCGGCGGTTGCGCGAGCCGGTCTGAAGGCGCGCTTCGGCGCGCGACGAGATTCGGTAGCATGCGATAGCTCATCGCGCGCACGAGGTTGGAGCGCCATCGAGTGATCAATATCCATACGGTTGGCACGCGCCTGTGGCGAGCGAAGTGGCGCTCGGCGCAGGCGCAACGTCGTGGCTCCTTTGCGGAGCGCGCGACTCGATTCGTTCGACATGGCTGAGTCCGCCGGCATTTCTCGGCCGTCCGGGCGCGGGACGGCGCGCACGCACATGGCGTTGCTCGCGGCGCTCGTTGCAATCGGGCCGTTCGCCACCAACGCTTATCTGCCGGCGCTGCCGGCGGCGCGCGCCGCTTTCGATGCGACGCTCGCGCAAGCGCAAGCCACGGTGTCTCTGCCGATGCTCGTGTTCGCGCTGGCGCTCGTCGTGTGCGGTCCCGCATCGGATCGCTTCGGCCGTAAGGCCGTGCTGCTCGCCGGAGTGGCCTGCTTCGTCGTCGGCAGCGCCGTCGCAATGGCGGCCACCTCGCTCAGGCTGCTTGCAGCGGGGCGTGCGATCCAGCTGATCGGTGGTGCAGCCGGGCTGATCGTCACGCGGGCGATCATCTCGGACCGGTACTCCGGAGCGCGTGCGACGCGTGCCATCACCGCGCTCGGTGTCGTGGCGCTCGTCGGGCACGCCATTGCGCCGCCGCTCGGCGGCTATGTCGTCGTGCATGCCGGTTGGCGGCCCATCTTTGCAGGGATGTGCGCGCTCGGCGTGCTGCTCGGCATCCTCGTATGGGCGATCTTGCCGGAGACAGCTGCACCGGCCGTGCAGCCCGCTCAGCGTCAAAGTCGCGCGGGTGGGGCGCTCACAGCGCTCGTGTCGACGAAGTTCGTGACCGGCGCGCTCGAGGTCGCGTTTCTCTACGGGAGCTTCGCCGCGTTCGCAGCGCTCGCGCCGCACATCATGCTGCACGCATACGGCGGCGACTCGGCGGAATACGGTCGTTACTACACCGTGGTTCCCGTCGGATTCATCGTCGGCGGTCTATTGATGCTCAAGCTCAGGCACGCCGTCTCCGAGCGCACCGTGGCCATCGGATTCTGCATCGTGACGGTGGCGCCGATCGTCGCGCTCGCGCTTGCGCAGTTTGGGCTCCGCCATCCATGGGCATTTTTCTTGCCGATCGCCTGCGTGTGCTTCGGTCACTCGCTTGTCCTTCCGAATGTCTCGGTGCGCACAGTCTCGCAAGTGCCTGAGCGCGCCGGCACGGCGTGGGGCGTGCTCACGTTCACGCAACATTTCACCGCAGCGCTCGCCGTGCAGGTGACGAGCGGGTTGCCGACGCGCTCGCCCGTGCCGCTGCTCGCAATCCTCACGGCGGTGGGTGCCTGCATCGGCGCGCTGCATTGGCTGTGCCGCGGACGGGTTGCGGCCCCTGCGCCGAGCTCGAATTGCGATTCCCCCTGAAATTGCGCCGCACTGTTTGAAGTGTCCGCAGGCTGCGGGGTACACTGCACGTCGCTATGTGTATTTCTGTATACAGAAATACGTGAGCGCTATTCCTGGGGGAGAAAGGTGCGCAAGTACGAAAGCTTTCGTGCGGCCGCGGTCCTGCTCGCGGCTGCCTGTCTGCCTGCTGTGGCGGCGGCCGAGTCGAGCTCCGGCGCCGCAGCGACGCCGAGCGCTGGGGTGCAGCGCGAATGGTGGGCGCCTGGTTCGGGCAAGCCGTTTCCCGAACAGATCTACTATCCGAACGAATATGGACAGCTCGGCGTTCTGAACAAGTCCGGCGTCATCGACACGGTCGGGCATCCGTTCTTCGAGCCGCTTGGTACCAATGGTCGCGCGTGCGTGACCTGTCACCAGCCCGCGGACGCGATGGGCTTGTCGTTGCAATCCATTCGTCAACGCTGGGAAGAGACGAAGGGCGGCGATCCGCTTTTCGATCCTTTCGACGGCGCGAACTGTCCTGACAAGCCCCGCGGCGATCCGAAGTCGCACTCCTTGTTGCTCGAGCGCGGGTTGATTCGAATCTCCCTGCCGTGGCCGCCGAAGGCGCCGGACGGCAGCACGATCGAGCCTGAGTTCACGATCAAGGTGATCTCAGATCCGACCGGTTGCAACCTTCATCCGCAGTATGGATTGAAGAGCAAGGAGCCGCGGATTTCCGTCTTCCGTCGTCCTCGCATGACGGCCAATCTGCGTTACGTCGTCGACAAGCGCGACGATCCGCGCACGGCCGAATTCACGGTCAAAACGGGCATGCCGTTCCCGAAGGATCCCGAGACCGGGCATCGCGTCAACCTCAACCTGATGTTCGACGGGCGCGAGCTGACGCTCAAGACCCAGGCGACCAATGCAGCGCTCGGACACTTGCAGGCGCATGCGCGGCTCACCGAGGAGCAGCTGCGGCAGATCGTCGAGTTCGAATCGAATATCTATGCCGCGCAGGTCTATCACAACGTCGGCGGGTTTCTCGATGCAGACGGCGTGCCGAAAGGTCTCGGCCCGACGCGCCTCTCGCTCGCGCACGCGAGCATGCCGGGCGATCGTCTGAACACGCCCACGTTCCAGCTCTTCGACGAGTGGAAGCCGCCGCAGCTCGTGCTCGACGGCACGCCCGAGAGCGAGTTCCGTGCGTCGGTGGCGCGCGGTGCGGATCTGTTCATGACCAAGCTCATGTGGATCCGCGACGTGTGGACGCTCAACAACGGCGGCTCGGGCAATCCGATCAAGCGCTCGTGCTCAACCTGCCACAACTCCCAGATGACCGGTCTCGACAACTCGCCGGGCTGGTTCGGTCTCGGCATGTCGACACCGCCGTGGACGGACCCGCATCCCGACATGCCGTTGTTCGAGCTGACCTGTAAGAAAGATGCCGTGCCGCATCCGTACGAGGGGCGCAAGATCCGCACATACGATCCCGGTCGCGCGCTCATCAGCGGCAAGTGCGTCGACATCGGCTCGCTCACCATTCATCAGTCGCGCGGCCTTGCCGCACGCGCACCGTACTTCTCGAACGGTTCGGCCAAGAATCTCGCCGAGGTTCTGGAGTTCTACGAGCGGCGCTTCGATTTCAAGTACACGCCGCAAGAGAAGCAGGACCTCATCAACTTCCTGAGTGTGCTCTGATGCTGCGTCTCCGATTCTCTGCGTTCTTGCTTCTTTCGGCGTGTTTCGCCGGTGCCTACGCGGACGATGCACCGAGCGAGGCGGAGCGATGGATCAGCTTCGTGACGTGTCCGCTCGTGCGCGACACCGAGCCGACGCCGTGCTGGCTGGCGGAGTACGAAGGCGAGCTCTATTACCTCGGGCTGCAGCAGGACACCGAAGCGGATTTCTTTCCGCCGCAGCAAGGCCATCAGGCGCTGATCGAGGGTGTTGTCACGAACAAGCCGCGCATCTGCGGCGGCATTCCGCTCGAGCCCGTGAAGGCTTCGACGATGCCGGAAATCGACCGCAGCTGTAACAAGATCCTGCCGGCCGAAGGATGGGTGGCGCCGCCGGCGCGGCGCGGCGCGCTGCCGCGCATCGAGCCGAGCGGGATGCTGGCGACAGACTTCGATAAACCGCGTCCGCGTCGCGCGCCCACGCCGCCGCCCGAGCCGCCGTTTACGGTGACGACCTTCAGCATCCCGTTCGACTTCGGCTCGGAGTTCATGGTGAACAAGGCGACGCGTGCGATCCAGCGCGCGCAGTGGTATGCGCTCGGCACGAAGGCCACCAAGATAGAAATCATCGGTTATCGCGCCGGCGCGCTGCTCTCGAACGGCAAGCGTCTGTTCGAAGATCGGCGCCTGCCGAAGCTGCGTGCGCTCAAGGTGGCCGAGGCGTTGCGCGACATCGGTGTCGGCGACGCCGAGATCGTCGTGCGCTGGGTCACCCGCGGCGAGAAAGTCACGGGCAAGGCGGATTATCTGTTACGGCGCGTCGACATCATCGTCACGCCGGCTGAGCCGACGACATGACTGTGCTCGCTACGTTCGAGCGCCACTACCGCGACCGATGTTTGGCGGCCGCGGCGGCGCGCGCTGCCGGCATTCCCGTCGTGGGAATCGTCGGCAATACCGTGCCTGCCGAGCTGGTGCGTGCGGCGGGCTGCTTTCCGCTCACGCTCTCGGGCATCTCGAACGATACCCGCGTCGGCGATGAGTTCATGGAACCGTTCTTCGAGCCCGAGGTTCGCTACATCTTCGACGGGCTGTTGCGCGGCGCGTTCGGCGAGCTGGCGCTCGTGATCGTGCCGCGTACCTCGGATCAGTACTTCAAGCTCTTTCTTTACTTGCGCGAAGTGGTGCGTATCGGTCGCGGCGAACGCGTGCCGCCGGTGTACCTGTACGACCTGCTGCACACTCGCAGCGACCGCAGCCGTCGTTACGGGCTTGCGCGCACGCGCGAGCTGTACGAGCGCCTGTGCGAGATTCGCGGTGTCGCGCAAGATGATGACGCCTTGCGCGCAGCCATCGTAGATGCGAATCAAGCACGCCGCGCCATGCAGGCGGCGATCGAGCTACGCGAGCGTGTGCCCTGCGCCCTGTCAGGTGTCGATGCGCTGGCCGTGTTGGGCGCAGCGCGGTTCATGGACGTGAACGAGTATCGACGCACGCTCGAATCGTTCCTCGCCGAACCGCCTGTTTCGTCTTACGAGCGGCCGCGCATTCTCATCAAGGGTTTTCCGCTCAATCACTCGGCGCTGCACGAGGCGATCGAACGCTTGGGCGGCGTGGTCGTCGCGGAGGACGACTGGTGGGGCTCGCGCAGCGCTGGCGCGCTCATCGATGAAAACGGCGCGCCGCTCGAAGCCATCTTCGAGAAGTATTTCCGCGACGAGCCCGGTCCGCGCGTGCACTCGGATGCACTGCGTCAGCGCTGGTTTCGTGCGCGGCTGGCGCGCGGCGATATCGACGGCGTCGTGTTCTACGTCCCGCCGTTCGACGACCTCATCGGTTGGGAGCTGCCGTCGGATCGTGCGTTGCTCGCACAGGGGACGCGGAAGATTCCCGATTTCGTGCTGCGCATGGAGGTCGGTGCTGCCGGCGCAAAGCTCGACGAGGCGCTGCGTCCGTTCATAGAAGGGTTGTCCCGTGCTCGAGAAACAGCTTGAAGCGAGCCGCATCGCGGCGGCGCGTCAGCGCGAATGGTTTGCGCAGCTGCGTCGTGACGTGTTCGAGAACGGCCAGCCGTACGTGCTCGCGAACGTCGATGCGCCCGGCGACATCTTTCAGTCGATGGGCATTCCGGTCGTGCCGAATCAATGGTGGGCGGCGGTCGTCGCCTCGCGTGGCATGTCGCAGTTCTATTTCGACGGCATGGAGCGGCTCGGGTATCAGCGCAATCTCTGTCGTTACTGCTCGGCCGGTCTGGCTTCCACGATGGTAGATGCCGGCGACAAGGCGCCGTGGGGCGGCTTGCCGAAGCCTGCATTGCTCGTCACGCGCCTTGCTTGCGACTGCATGCAGAGAGTGTTCTCGCTCTGGGCGAAGGCCTTCAATGCGCCGTTGTTCCTGATCGAGTCGACCGGCGTGACGGAAATGCCGCTGCGTTGGTGGGAAGACTGCCGCGCGGATTGGGAGGCGTTTCATCAAACGCGCCGTCTCGATCACATGACCGAGCAGTTCTACGACTTGATCGCGCTGACCGAGGAAGTCACCGGCCGTGCGTTCAGCGCGGCGCGGCTGCGCGAGGTGCTCGAACTGGCGAACGCGCAGCAGGAGTACTACGACGAAATTCGCACGATGATCGCCGAGGCGCCGCGCTGTCCCATACGCATCGCCGAGGCGCAGGGTACGGCGATGATCGCGCAATGGCATCGCGGCACCGAATGGGCCGTGGAGCATGCGAAGGGCTTTCGCGACGAAATCGCCAGGCGCGTCAACGACGGCATCGCTGTGTGTCCGAACGAGCGGATCCGTCTCATGTGGATCGGCGCGGGTCTGTGGCACAAGGCGCAGTTCTATCAGGCTTTCGAAGAATCGCACGGCGCGGTGTTCACCTGGGCCGAGTATCCGAGCTTCGGTCCGGATGCGTACTTGCGTTATCGGCTCGAGGAGCCCGTGCGTGCGCTTGCAAGCCGTTACGTCGCGATTCGCGAGTGGCTGCACGATCCGCCCTGGGCGAATGCCTGGTACGTGCACGAAGCGAAACGCAATCGCATCGACGGGGCCGTGATGCTCGTTCCGACCAACTCGCGCCCGTCCTCGACCGGTTCCTTGTTCATTGCGCACGAGCTCGAGAAGGCGGGCATCCCCGTGCTGCTCTTGTGGGCCGACATGGTCGATCCGAACGGCTGGGACGATCGGAAGATCCATGCGCAGATGGTCGACTTCCTCGAGAAGCGCATCGGCTGAGCTTGCTTGTTGTCTGTGCGCCGCGTGCGCGCAGCTGTACCGAAGGTAAATCGATGAACAATCCTCTTGCCGACACCGAAGATTTGGGCCCGCTGAGCGGCATCCTCGTTGTCGATGTTTCGCAGATGCTGGCCGCGCCGTTTGCGGCGATGCTACTCGCCGATTTCGGCGCGACCGTGCTCAAGATCGAGCCGCCGAAAGGCGATCAATCGCGCCGTGCGGGTTACAACGTCGGCGGTACGTCCGTGTGGTGGCGTCAGCTCGGCCGCAACAAGTACACCGTCACGTGCAATCTCAAGGACAAGCGCGGTCAGGCCTTGGCTCGCCGCATCGTCGAGCAGGCCGACGTGCTCATCGACAACATGCGTCCCGGCAAGCTCGAGAAGGTGGGGCTCGATCCGAACGAGCTCATGAAAACCAACCCGGGGCTCATCACGCTGCGGGTATCCGGCTGGGGGCAGACCGGTCCTTATCGCGATCTGCCGGCATTCGGCTCGCAGGCCGAGGCGCTGAGCGGGTTCGCGTACAGCAACGGCGAGCCCGACGGCAAGCCGATTCTTCCTGCGGTGCCGCTCGCCGACGCCGCAGCCGGCTATGTCGGAGCATTCTCGGTGGCGATGGCGCTGTATCGACGCGCGGTCGATCCGAATCATCGCGGCCAGGTGATCGACGTCAGCCTGCTCGAATCGTTCTTCGGCATGCTAGGGCCCTGGGTCACTGCCTACGATGAGCTCGGGCATGTGCCGCAGCGCTTGGGCGGACGTTCGCCGGCCGCCGTGCCGCGCAACGTCTATCCGGCACGCGACGGGATTTGGGTCTCGGTATCGTGCGCCACCGATGAAATCGCGTTCCGCGCGTTTCGTGCGATCGGCCGCGAGGACATGACACGGGATCCGAAGTTCGCCACGCACGCGGATCGTACTGCGAACGTGGCGGAGATCGACGCGATCATGGGCGAATGGATCGCCCGCCACGACAGCAAGTACGTAACCGATGTCTTCAATGAGGCTGGCGTGCCCGTTGCGCCGATCTACAGCATCAAGGAGGTCGTCAACGATCCGCACGTCAATGCGCGCGGCATGCTCCAGCGCGTGATCGCCGAAGATCTCGGGAAGGAGATTCGCATGCAGGGCGTCGTGTCGCGTCTGTCGGCAACGCCGGGCACGCTGCGTTGGTCGGGGCGTCCGCTCGGTGCGGACAACGAAGCGTGGTACGTGCAGCGTTTGGGCTTGACGCCCGAGGAGCTCGCGGAGTTGCGACGAGATGGTGTGATCTGAACGCTGCGCGCTCGTTTCGCCGGCATTCGTTCCATGCTCTCCTTGTGTCGCGGGGCGACGGACGTGTCGCTTCGCGCAGGCTATACTTCTTTCTATTTGCCATGGGGGAGAATCACGAATGTCTCACCGGGGGAGCCTGCGCAATCAGACGGTGAGCGCCGGTCCGACGAGCGCGGACGCAGATGAGCGCAGTCCGAGCGGGTCGGTGAAACCGCTCGGGGAGCGTCTGGCGCAGCTGCGCGGCTATGCGCTGCGTGAGACGGAAGGCGCGCTGCGCGATCGCGTCTACCGGGCCTTGCGCGCGGCGATTCTCGATCGCTGTCTGCTGCACGGGGATCGGATCACCGAGCTCGAGCTCACGGCGGCGCTCGATGTGAGCCGCACGCCGCTGCGCGAGGCATTTCGCCTGCTGCAGGCCGAAGGACTCATCGCGATGTCGGATCGTCGCGGCATCGTGGTGCGCGGGCTCGAAATTCAAGATCTGCTGGAAATCTACGAAGTGCGCTCGCCGCTCGATGCGCTGGTGGCCCGCAAGGCAGCCGAGCTGCGCGATCCGGAAGTCGTGCGCAAGCTGCGCGACAACATCGAGATGTCGGAGTTCCTGCTCGAGCGCAAGCGCTGGCCGGAGCTGCGCGGGGAGTTCCTGCGCTTTCACACGCTGCTCCAGGATGCCTGCGGCAACGCGCGTCTGCGCGAGCTGCTCGACGATCTGCTCGAGTATTCGAATTCTTCGTCCGCCTTTACCCGTCCCACGCCCGAGCATGCGCCCTCGACGCTGGCCGACCATGTGCGTATCTACAACGCGATCAAGGCGGGAGATCCTGAAGCGGCTGCGACGGCTGCCATGAAGCATGTCGCCAACGAGCGCGCAGAGCTGTTGCGCTCGCTGGATCTGCCGAAGGCGGGGCGCTCGTCCGCTGAGCGCAGTGTCTCGAAGAAGCAGCGCAAGACTCGCTGAGCAGGCTCGCTGGCGCGTCAGTCGCCAGCGAGGCTCGGCCGGCGCGTTATTCGACGCGCTTGAAGAATCCCAGTAGGAACACCGCTACGCACGCGACTGCCGCAGCGGGCGCCATGTATTGCACCACCTGCACGGCGGTCAGTCCGCTTGCAAGCAGCAATCCGGCGAGCAACGGACCGCAGATCGAGCCCACGCGTCCGACGGCAATGCTCGCGCCGGAGCCGGTACCGCGTACGTTGCTCGGGTAGTACATGGCGGCCACGCCATACAGCGCGAAGTTCGCGCCCATCAGCAGAAAGCCCGCAGCGCCGCTCAGCATCAGGATGGGACCGAGTCCTTTGGCGGTGGCGAGCGCGAGCAGTGTCACGCTCAGCGCCGCGTAGGCGCCCGCCAACGGCCAGCGTCCGCTGAAACGATCGACGAGCATGCCGACCAGCAGCGCACCGGGCACGCTTGCGAGATTGAAGGCGAGCGAGGCTTGCGGGGCCACAGCACGGTCGAGCCCGTTGGCGGTGACGAGCATTGGCAGCCAGTTCAGGAACAAGTACAGCATCAGCAACGTGGGCAGGAACGTCAGCCATAAGAGCAGCGTCGGCGCAGCTCGGCCTTCGCCGAACAGAGCCGTGATCACCGGCACGCGCTCACGTGCCGCACGTTCTTGCGAGGTGAGCGTCTCGGGCATCAGGAACTGCAGGGCGACTGCAACGACCAGCGGCAGCACACCGCCGATGACGAAGATCACGCGCCAGTCGAAGCCGCTCGGCAGCACTTGCGTGAGCAGCGCGACCGATGCGCCGCCGACCGGCATGCCGCAGAACATGGCGGCAGCCGTCGTGGCGCGCTTGTTCGGCGAGCTGATCTCCGTCGCGACCGCCATCATGTTGGGCAGCGCGGCGCCGAATCCGAGCCCGGCGAGCATGCGGGCGATGAAGAGCGTCGCAAACGAACCGGACAGCGCGGTCAAGAGGGTGAACAAGCCGAACATCACGACGGCGCCGATCAGAACCGGTTTGCGCCCAAGCCGATCGGCAAGCCAACCGCCAAGGCTCGCGCCGATGACGAGGCCGATATTGCTGATCGAGAACACCCAGCCGAGCTGATCGGGCGACAAGCCGAACTCGGGCGCAAGGCGCGGTGCAGCCACGCCGACGGCCTGGATGTCGAACCCTTCGAGAACAGCCACTGCAAAGCACAGTGCAGTCGTGATGGCGGCGTGGCTGCTGCCGCGTGTTTGCGCTGTATTCATATCCCCCTCGTAAGTATTCGGTGAGTGCGCAAGCGCGCACTCACTCGACGACGATGACGTGGTCAGGCGGATTGCTGTGGTAGAGCGTGTCGATCGCGCTCGCACGCAGCCGCAGCATCGTTTTTTGATTGATCGAGCCTTTGTCGGTGATTTCGCCTTGATCGAGCGACGGCGCCGACGGCAGCAGCATTGCGCGACGAATGCACAGAGAGCTCGCCGGATGCTGCGCCGCATGCGCTTGCAGTCGCTCGCGCAGCTCGCGCAAGAGAGTTTGATTCGCGCCGAGCTCTTCGTACGTCACCGACGGGACGCCGAGCCATGCTGCGCAGGCCGACAGATCCGGCAAGAGCAGCACGGCAAGGTAATCGCGATCGAGTCCCGCGAGGCAGACGTCCTGCACGAGCGGCGAGAGTCTTGCGATGAGCTTGGCGCGCAACGGGCCGACGCTCACCCACGTGCCGCTTGAGAGCTTGAAATCCTCGGCAATGCGCCCGTCGAAGCAGAGTCCTCGGCTTGGGTCGTTCTCATCGAGCAAGCGCGCAGCATCGCCGAGCTTGTAGAAACCTTCCTCGTCGAATGCTGCCGCGGTGAGCTCGGGGCGGCGCCAGTAGCCGGGCGTGACGCTGGGGCTCTTCACGCGCAGCTCGAATTTGTCCTCGTGCGGCGCGAGCTTGACGATATTGCCCGCGGCAGGCAGTCCGATCACGCCCGCGCGTGCGCAGCCCGGCGTCGTGAAGGTAACCGACGGACCGGTTTCCGTGGCGCCGAGGCCCGAGAGCATCGGCACGCGCGTGCCGCGCTCGGCGAGCGCGAGCTCATCGAGCGCATCCATCGTGTGTTGCGCCAACGAGCCGCCGCCGAACAAGCACGCGCGCAGACGGCGGAAGAACGAACGGCGCAGCTCTGCATCCTCGCGCAAGTGATGCGCGAGCGCATCGAACCCTTTCGGCACGTTGAACTGCACGGTGGGCGAGATCTCGCGCAGATTGCGCAGCGTGGCGCGGATACCTGCCGGCGTCGGCTTGCCGTCGTCGATATACAGCGTGCCGCCGTTGAACAGCACGAAGTTCAGGTTGTGGCTGCCGCCGAACGTGTGATTCCACGGCAGCCAGTCGACGATGACCGGCGGCTCGGTGCGCGCGAACGGCAAAGCCTGGCACAACATGCGCGCATTGCTGCAGAGCATGCGGTGCGTGGTGATGACGGCCTTCGGCTCACCCGTCGAGCCGGACGTGAGCAGGAACTTGACGATCGTGTCGGGTCCGGTTTGGGCGTGCGCGCTTGCGAGTGCAGGTGTGGGCTCGGCTTCGAGCTCGGTGAGCTGCGTCACCTTGCGTCCTGCGATGCTCGCGACATCGCCGACGATCTCGACGTCCGGCGCCACGAGCTGCGTCAATGCGCGCTCGAACGCCGGCGTGCCGAACGCCACGACCATGCCGGGCGTCAACAGATCGAGGACGTACTTGAGCTTCTTGAGCTCGCCGGCAGCGAGCGCGTAAGCGGGCGAGATCGGGCTGTAGGGTACGCCGATCCAGGTGGCGGCGAAGGCGACGAGTAGATGCTCGATGCTGTTGCCCGAGAGGATTGCAATCGGTCGATCGGGGCTCAGCGGGCGGCTCAACAAACCCTGCGCGATGCGCTGGACGCGCTCGAGCATTTCGCGGTAGGTGAGCTTGACCCATGCGCTCGTCGCGTCGCGTTGTGCGACGAACGTGCGCTCGGGCGCCTCGCGAGCCCAATGCTCGAGCATGTCGAGCGCGCGCGCTGGATAGTCGTCGATCGCTTTACGCGGTCGCAGGATGATCGAGCCGTCGGCGCGACGTTCGACATCCGTGTCGAACGATTCGGGCTCCCAGCTCAGTGTTTCAGCCGCCATGTTTCTCTGCTTCCCACTGAGCGATGGTCTTGTTCTCGCGCACGAGCTTCTCGAGCAGCGGCGCGGGCTGCCAGTGCATCGGCCCGAAGATGCGCTGATACTTCAGGATGCCTTCGAGCAGCTTCGGCAGGCCGATCGTATCGGCATAGAAGAGCGGGCCGCCGCGGAAGCGCGGGAAGCCGTAGCCGGCGTTCCACACCACGTCGATGTCGGAAGCGCGTACGGCGATGCCTTCTTCGAGGATGCGAATGCCTTCGTTGACGAGCGCATAGATGCAGCGCTCGACGATCTCTTCCTCGGTGTGCTGACGCTGTTCGACTCCGAGCTTCGCTGCACGGGCGCGCAGGATCTCGATCGCTTCCGGATCGTCGTAGCGCGTGCGATCGCCCGGCTCGTAGCGGTAGTAGCCCTTGCCGTTCTTCTGTCCGAGACGCCCGGCTTCGACCAGCGCGAAGTCCGCCTGATAGTAGGTGGGATCCGGCGGATAGCGGTGCGCGTTCGCCGTGTGCACATTGACGCCGACGTCGACGCCGGCCATATCGAACACGGCGAGAATGCCCATCGCCATGCCCCAACGCTCGAGCGCGCTGTCGACCTGACGCGGCGTGGCGCCTTCGAGCACCATTCGCTCGGCTTCGCGTGCATAGCCTTCCATCATGCGATTGCCGATGAAGCCGTAGCACACGCGCGCCAGAACCGGCGTCTTGCGCAGCGGCTTGGACAGATCCAGCACCGTGCGGATCGTGTCCGCAGAGGTCGTCTTCGTGCGCACCACTTCGAGCAGCGGCATCACGTTCGCCGGCGAGAAGAAATGCATGCCGATCACGTCCTGCGGGCGCTTGGTGGCCGCAGCGATCTCGTCGATGTCGAGCGTCGAGGTGTTGGTGGCGAGCACAGCGCCCGGTTTGGCGACCTCATCGAGCTTCGCGAAGATGCTCTTCTTGAGGTCCATGTTCTCGAACACGGCCTCGATGATCACGTCCGCATCGCGCAGATCGTCGTAAGACAGCGAGCCCTTGATGAGGCTCATGCGCTTGACCTTGTCCTCCTCGGACAGGCGTCCGCGCTTGACCATGGATCCATACGTCTTCTCGATGTTCGCGAGGCCGCGGTCGAGGCCTTCCTGCGACGCATCGATCACGGTAACGGGAATGCCGGCGTTGGCGAAGCAGATCCCGATGCCGCCGCCCATCGTGCCGGCGCCGATGACGCCCGCGGACTTGATCGGCCGCGTGACTGCGGTAGCGGGCAGGTCGGGAATCTTGCGCGTTTCGCGTTCGGCGAAGAACGCGTGCACGGCGCCTTTCGACTCGTCCGTTTGCTTGCACTTGTTGACGAGCTCGGTTTCGAGCGCAAGGCCGTCGGCGAGCGAGAGGCGCGTGCTCGCGGTGACGGCCTCGATCGCGGTCAGCGCCGCCGTGCGATTCGGATACTGACGCTTTGCCTGCTCGGTGAGCTTGGCAATGATCTCCGGCGTGGCAGTGGCCGGATCGACCGAACGCTCGCCGGTGCGGCGCACGCCGCGTCCTTCGGCGATGAGCTTGCGCGCATAGGCAATCGCACCTGCGCGCAGGTCGCCCTCGATGACTTCATCGAGGAAGCCGAGCGTGCGGGCCTGCTCGGTGTCGACCGGTCGCGCGGAGATGATGAGCTCGAGCGTCTTTTCGACGCCGATCAGGCGCGGCATGCGTTGCGTGCCGCCGGCGCCCGGAATGATGCCCAATGTGACTTCGGGAAGACCGAAGCGCGTGCGCGGCGCGGCGACTCGATAATGACACGCCAACGCGATCTCGAGACCGCCGCCGAGTACCGTGCCGTGCATGGCCGCGACGACTGGAATCGGCAGATTCTCGAGCGCGTTGAACAGTCTACGGTACTCTTCCTCGCGCGGCGGGCCGGCGAACTCGCCGATGTCGGCGCCCGAGAAGAATGTGTTGCCTTCGCACAAGAACACAACTGCTTTGACGTCCTGCCACGAGCCGATCTCATCGATCGCTCGGCCGAGGTCCGCGCGCACGGCGGCATTGATGGTGTTGACGGGCGGATTGTTGGCGATCAGCAGGGCGATCTCACCGTCGCGTTGCGCGGTGACGGTTTTCTGTTGTTCCAAGACAAAACTCCTAGATATCTAAGATGACGGTTGTCGCACCGCTGCGTTCGAGCGGGCGGCGTTCTCTCGTTATTTCGTTTGCGGCGCGAGCAAGTCTTCGACCGCTGATCTGGCAATCTTCTCCGCTTGCGCCGGCGAGACGCCGAGCGCGCGCAGCATGCCGGCCGCCATGCGCGTCGCCACGGCGCTCGGCGGAGTGGTGAGCCGCTCTTCGAGCACGTGCCGCAGCGCGATCACGACCAGGCCCATGACGATGAGCAATCCGCTCTCGACGTCGATGTGCTTGAAGCGCTGCATGCGAATGCCGCGCTCGACGATCTCGCGAATGCCGCGATTGACCGGAGCGTCGGCCATCGTCGCGCCTGAGTTCAGCTTCCACAGCACGCGCGCGCTCTCGGGATGCTCGATCGCAAAGCGCACGAAGACGCAGAGCGCGCGCGCAAACTTCTCCGCCGGATCGTCGATATGCGCGTTCGCGGCATCGACGGCTTGTTCGGCCTGACGTCGCACGGCCGCGCCGATCTCGCGAGCGAACACGTCCTTGTCGGCGAAGTGGTTGTAGAAGCTGCCCTTCGCGACGGCGGCCGCAGCGACGATCTCATCGACGCTCACGCCTTCGATATCGCGCGTAGCAAAGAGCGCGCGTCCAGCGCTGAGCAGCGCTTCGCGCGTACGCGCGCGCCGCCGATCCATTGTGGGTCGTTCTGTCTTACGCACCGCGGTCTTCGGTCGGGCCACTGTCGGTCTCCACTGAGCGTAGATGACCATATCGTACAATATTGACTAAACAGTACAAGAATGACTAAATAGTCACTAAACACTCGGAGACTGCGGGCAGCCGCACTTCGAAGCGACCGCAACGGGCGCACGATACCGTCCAAACACATTCAGCAGACGAATACAGCTTATGAATCATTTTGATCGGGTGGAGATTCCGTACGGCGCGTATTGGTCGACGCCGTTCGCCAAGTGGCAGGGGGCGCTGCAGCACCTGCACAGCGTGCGTTTCGCGGCTCATGTGGCGAAGCTCGAGCTCGCCAAGCGCAACATCGCGCCGGAGAGGTTCGATTTCGGCGTGCTCGGGATCACGCAGGTGCAGTTCCAATCCTTCTTCGGCGCGTCGTGGCCGCTGTACGAGATCGGGGCCAAGAACGTCATCGGGCCGCAGCTCTCGCAGGTGTGCTCGACGGGTCCGCGCGTGCTGCTGACCGGCGCGGCCGAGGTTCAGCTCGGCATGGCGACGACCGCGCTGTTGCTCGGAGCGGACCGTACGTCGAACGGCGCTCATATTTATTACCCCGCGCCGGCGGGCTTCGGCGGCACCGGCCAAGCCGAGGATCAGGTCGTCCACAACTTCATGCACGACCCGGTCGGGGATCATCCCATGCTGCAGACGGCCGAGAACGTCGCGAAGAAGCACGGCATCACGACCGCAGAGCAGCACGAAGTGGTGTTGATGCGTTATGCGCAATACCAGGAAGCGCTCAAGGATGGTAATGCGTTCCAGAAGCGCTACATGACGCTGCCCTTCGAGGTGCCGAAGCCGAACTTCAAAGGCGTTGCGACGACGCTCGCGGGCGATGAGGGCGTGTTCCCGACCACGGCGGAGGGGTTGGCGAAGCTCAAGCCCGTGCAGCCCGATGGGACGGTGACCTTCGGCGGTCAGACGCATCCGGCCGACGGCAATTGCGGCATTGTGGTCGCAACACCGGAGAAGGCGCGCGAGCTGAGTGCCGATCCGTCGATTCGGATTCGGATCCGTGCGTTCGGACAGGCGCGCGTCGATCTCGCGCACATGCCGGAGGCGCCGGTGCCGGCGACGCGGCGTGCGCTCGAGAACGCGGGGCTGTCGATCAAGGACATCAAGGCGGTCAAGTCGCACAACCCGTTTGCCGTGAACGACATCGTGTTCGCGCGCGAGACGGGCTTCGATCTGAAACGCATGAACAACTACGGTTGCTCTCTCATCTGGGGGCATCCACACGCGGCAACTGGAATGCGCGCGATTATCGAGCTCATCGAGGAGCTGAAGCTGCTCGGTGGCGGGCTGGGACTATTCCAAGGGTGTGCCGCAGGCGATTCGGCGATGGCGGTCGTGATCGAAGTCGACGACCGGTCGGCAGATTAGAGGTGTTTGTCAATGTCTGATTCTAACGTTCAGCGGGATGTGCTCGTCGTCGGTGCGGGGCCGGTCGGTTTGACCGCCGCGCTTGCGCTGCGCGCGGAAGGTTTGCCGGTCACTGTGCTCGAAGCGGGTACGGAAGATCGCCAGCGTCCGGGCAGTCGCGCGATTTTCTATCACCGGCAGACCTTGGAATTCTGGGAGAACATGCGTCCCGGTCTCGGCTGGGACATCGCGCGCGAAGGCCTCGTCTGGTCGACGAAGCGCACTTTCTGGGGCGAGCATCAGGTTTACGAGCGCACGTACCCGCCGCCGCGTCCGGATGTGCTGCCGCATTCGACGAATCTCGGTCAGACGGACGTCGAACGCATTCTGCTGCGTCACTGCAAAGAGGCGGGCGTCAAGTTCGCGTGGAACCAGGAGATCAAGAGCGCCACGACCGACGCGGACGGCGTCACGCTGGTGACGACCGAAGGACGCGAGTGGCGTGCGCCGTATGTGATCGCGTGCGATGGCGCGCGTTCCACCATTCGTAAGAGCGTCGGCATCGAGCTCGAAGGGCCGCGCATCGAGGATGCCTTCGTCATCGTCGACGTGGCCGAGGATCCGCAGGCGCCGCTGCGTCCCGAGCGTCTGTACTTCTATGAGCATCCGGCGGTCGAGAAGCGTAACGTTCTGATCGTGCCGTTCCGCAACGGCATTCGTGCCGACATTCAATTGCGTCTCGGCGACGATCCGAACCGATTCAACAGCCCCGAAGGCGTCAGGCGCTGGATCTCGCGCGTGCTGCCGCCGAAGTACGCCGATCGCGTCACGTGGATCTCGACGTATAACTTCCTGCAGGTCGTCGCCAATTCGTTCACCGATGCGAATCGGCGCGTGCTCCTTGCCGGCGAAGCGGCGCATTTGTTCGCGCCTTTCGGTGCGCGCGGTTTGAACTCCGGCGTGCCGGATGCAGTCGCAGCCGCCAAGGCCATCAAGCATGCGCTGAGCGGCGTCGGTCCCGAGGAAGCTCGTCGTGCGATCGAGAACGCGGCGAACGAACGTCGCGAAGCGGCGCTTTACAACCGCAACGCCTCGAACCTTGCGCTCGAGCACATGCGCGCGCGCGACTGGCGCACGCGTCTGCGCCGCGCCTGGTCCGTCAAGCTCGCGCGCAGCGGCATCAAGGCAGGCATGCATCTCGATTCGGCTCCGTTCGGCCCGCGCGCAGCGGCGAAAGGAACGGATGCCATTTACTGATCCGGGGGGACCATGAGTCAGGCAGCAGAATCGATTCGCGCACAGCGGCAGGCCTACTACGAGCGCATCTCGAAGCAGCATCTCTCGCCGCTGTGGGAAGTGCTGAGCGTGCTCGTGCCGAAGCAGCCGCAGCCGACCTGCGTGCCGGCGTTCTGGAAGTACGACGAGCTGCGCCCGGCGCTCATGGAGTCGGGCGAGATCATCAGCGCGAAAGAAGCCACGCGCCGCGTGCTCATTCTCGAGAACCCCGCTTACCCAGGCCAATCGCGCGTGACCAACACGCTGTATGCGGGCTTGCAATTGCTCAAGCCCGGTGAAGTGGCGCCGGCCCATCGGCACACGCAGAGCGCGCTGCGTTTCGTGCTCGAAGGCAAGGGCGCGTTCACTGCGGTCGACGGCGAGCGGCACTACATGTCGCCGGGCGATCTCGTGCTGACTCCGTCATGGACTTGGCACGATCACGGCGGCGAGAGCAGCGAGCCGGTCGTGTGGCTCGACGGTCTGGATATTCCGATCGTGCAGATGCTCGATGCAGGCTTTGCGGAAGAGCTCGAAGCGGATCAACAGCCGATCTCGCGGCCCGAGGGCGATGCGTTGGCGCGTTATGGCGCGAACATGCTGCCGGTCGACTACCAGGTTCGTTCGTTGACCTCACCGGTATTCGCGTATCCGTACGAGCGGACGCGCGAGGCACTCTACAAGTTGAGTCGGCGTGAGGATGCGCATCCGTCGCACGGCTACAAGATGCGGTACATCAACCCCGTCACCGGCGGTCACGCGATGCCGACGATTTCGACGTTCATGCAGCTGTTGCCGAAAGGTTTCCGCGGGCGTCCGTATCGCAGCACCGATGCGACGGTGTTCGTGGGCGTCGAAGGTCGCGGCCGTACGATCGTCGGCGATCGCACGTTCGAGTGGGGTCCGCGCGATATCTTCGTAGTGCCGAGCTGGAGCGTGCGCCGCCATGAGACCGATGGGGAGGCCGTACTGTTCAGCTTCTCCGATCGCGTGATTCAGGAGCAGCTCGGTCTGTGGCGCGAATCGTGCAAGTGACGACGCAACTTTAATTCTTCAAACATCAGGATCGATACATGAGCTTTGTATTTCCCCCACAGGCACCCGTTTCGGTCGAAGTGCGCGGCACGAGCGATCGTTTCCCGGTGCATCGCATCTACTGCGTCGGGCGCAACTACGCTGCGCATGCGCGCGAGATGGGCAAGGATCCGGATCGCGAGCCGCCGTTTTTCTTCACCAAGCCCGCAGATGCGCTCGTGCCCAACAACGCGACGGTGCCGTATCCGCCGCGCACCGCCAATTTCCATCACGAGATCGAGCTCGTCGTGGCGATCGGCAAGGCGGGCCGCAACATTCCGGTGGCCGAAGCGCTCGATTACGTCTACGGCTATGCCGTCGGCAACGATCTGACGCGCCGCGACTTGCAGCTCGAGGCGCGCGACAAGGGGCGTCCGTGGGATACGGGTAAGGCCTTCGATCTGTCCGCGCCGATCACGGCCATCGTGCCGGCCTCGCAGTGCGGGCATCTGTCGAAGGGCCGCATTTGGCTGACGGTGAACGGCGAGACGCGGCAGAACGCGGATCTCTCCGAGCTCATCTGGGACGTGCCTGAGATCGTCGCCGAGCTGTCGACGCTGTTCACGCTGGCGCCTGGCGATCTGATCTTCACCGGCACGCCGGCGGGCGTCGGTCCGCTCAAGGTGGGCGATCGCGTCGAAGGCGGTATCGACGGCCTCGATGTGCTCGTGACGAACATCGGACCGAGCGAAGCGTGACGGCGCATGCAGGACAATGCACAGGCTGTAGATCGGCCTAATTCAGCTGCGACGCCGCGAGGGAATCTCTCGCGGCTGTTCGCTCCTCGAACCATCGCTGTCGTGGGCGCCTCTGCAGCGCCCGAAAAAGTCGGATACCAGCTCGTCGATGCGCTGCGCGACTTTCCGGGCGAGGTGTATCCGATCAATCCCAAGGTCGCGGAGGTCGCGGGGCGGCGTGCCTATGCCAGCCTCGCCGATGCGCCGCGCGCAGCGGATCTCGTTCTCGTCGCCGTGCCCGCGACGGCGACCCCTGATGTATTGAGACAGGCAGCGCAAGCGGGCGCAGGCGCGGCCATGATCGTGAGCGGCGGCTTCGCGGAAGCGGGTGCGAGCGGCGTGGCGCTGCAAGCCGAGCTTGCGGCGATCTGTCGCGAGACGGGTTTGCGACTGCTGGGCCCCAACACGAGCGGCTATGCGAGTCCGGGGGGCAAGTGCTTTGCGAGCTTCGTGCCGTCGGTGCGGACGTTCGAGCCAGGTTCGCTCGGCATCGTCGCGCAGAGCGGCGGTGTCAATCTCACGCTCGCGTTCCTCGCGCAGCAGCGCAAGCTCGGCGTGAGCTTGGCGGTCGGGCTCGGCAACGCGGTCGACGTCAATGCTGCGGATGTCATCGAATACCTTGCGGACGATGAACGCACGAACGTCATCGTGCTGCACCTCGAAGGCGTTCCGAACGGACGGCGACTTTATGAGGTGATCGCTGCGACGACGCCGCGCAAGCCCGTCGTCGTCTTGCCCGTCGGGCGTGCGCAAGTCGGCGAGTTCGCGCAGTCGCATACCGGCAATCTGATGGGTGCGCATGCGATCACGGTTGCAGCCATGCGTCAGGCGGGCGCCATCGTGGTCGAGTCAACGGAAGAGGCGATTGCCTGCGCCGCCGCCTTTGCGGCTGGACGCATCGAGGCGAAGGCCGAGCCGGGCATCGCTGTCCTGACCGGTCAGGCAGGGCCCGGTCTCATCATTCTCGATGCGTTGCGCTCGCGCGGCGTCAATGTGCCGCAGTTGTCCGACGAGACGGTCGGCCGCATCGAGAAGCTGCTGCCGCCCATGACTTATCTGCGCAATCCAATCGACACGGGGCGTCCCTCGCCCGTGTTCGCCGACGTGATGATCGAAGTGGCGCGCGATCCTGCGATCGACGCAATCCTGACGTTTGCGCTCGACGAGCCGGCTGCGCTCGATCCGTGCGACGTGTTCACGCGTGCACGCACGCAGGTCAAGCAGCCGATCTTGTTCGCGACATTGGGCGAGTCTGCCTCCATCGACAAGGCTAGACGAACGCTGGCCGGATTGCAGACGCCGACGTTCTTCTCGCCCGAGCAGGCGGCGACAGCCGCATGGGCGCTTGCGGAAGATGCGAAAGCGCGTGACCGACGCGCGCGTGCCGGCGCAGCCGCTGTGGCGGCGACGAGCGTTGCGGGCATCGCGCGTGACGAAGCGGCCGCCAAACAGCTCTTGCGCGAGCATGGCATTCGCTCGCCGGCGAGTGTCGTGTGTCGTACGCATGAGGAGGCCGCACGCGCTTTCGAATCGCTTGGCAAGCCGATCGTGGTCAAGGTGCTCGATGCCAACATCGCGCACAAGACGGAAGTCGGCGGCGTGCATCTCAATGTGAGCACGCTCGAGCGTCTCCACGCCGCGCTCGCCGCCATCGATGCGATTCCGGGCGACCGCCAAGGGCGCGGCTATCTGCTCGAGGAGATGGCGCCGCGCGGCGTCGATCTCATCGTCGGCGCGAAGCGCGATGCAAGCTTCGGTGCGACGGTGCTGGTGGGCCTCGGCGGGACGGAGGCGGAAGCGCTGAACGACGTCAGCATCCGTCTTGCGCCGCTCACGCGGCTCGATGCACACGAGATGCTGAACGAATTGCGCGGCAGCGCGTTGTTGGACGGTTGGCGCGGCGCGCCCGCCGTCGATCGCGAGGCCATCGTCGATGCGCTCCTGGCAGTGGGCGCGTTGATGGCGGCACAGCCCGCGCTCAAGGAACTTGACATCAACCCGCTGCGCGCCGGTCCGCACGGCGTGCTGGCACTCGATGCTCTGATGATCTGGGATAGATAAACGAACGACTCATGAAGCTATATACCTTCTTTCGCAGCTCTGCCTCGTATCGGGTCCGCATTGCGCTCAATCTGAAGAATCTGCCGTACGAGTCGGTACCGAAAGCCTTCGCAAAGGCGGAGCATCGTGCGCCCGAGTACCTTGCCCTCAACCCTCAAGGGTTGCTGCCTGCGCTTGAGACCGACGGCACGGTGCTGTCGCAATCGCTTGCGATCATCGAGTATCTGGAAGAACGCTATCCCGATCCGCCGCTATTGCCCGCGACGGCCATCGATCGTGCGCGGGTGCGTTCGCTCGCGCTCTCGATCGCGTGCGAGATCCATCCGCTCAACAATCTGCGCGTGCTCAATTACCTGCGGCAGCAGCTCGGTCAGCAGGATGAGGGCGTCAACGCTTGGTACCGCCACTGGGTGGTGGAAGGGTTCAAAGGGCTCGAGGTCGAGCTGAGTCGTTATTCCTCGAACCGTCGTTATTGCTACGGCGATGCCGTGTCGCTGGCGGATGTTTGCCTGGTACCGCAGGTCTTCAACGCCCGCCGCTTCAACGTGGATCTGACGCCGTTCCCGACGATCCTCGCGATCACGACGCATCTCGAGTCCTTGCCCGCTTTCGCAGCTGCGCGACCGGAGGTGCAACCGGACGCGAGCTGATGGATTGAGCCCGGCCTTGGCAAGCGAAACGCTCTCCTTCTAGCAGGGGGGGGAAGGCCGGGCTCTTCGTCCGTATGAGCCGCGCGTAGCGTTTCGGCGCGCGGCGAAGAAGACGCTCAACGATGAGTACTACGTCCAACTTATCCCTACGTACGTGGGTAGATTATGCGACCCGTTTGTTGAAACCTGATTCCGTGCACTGGTGCACTGGCTCCGAAAGCGAAAAGCGCGCTCTGACGGAGCTGATGTTGGCCCGGGGCGAGCTGATCGAGCTCAACCAAGACCGTTTTCCCGGCTGCTATCTACACCGTTCCGATCCCAAAGACGTCGCCCGCGTCGAGCACCTCACCTTCGTGTGTACGCGTTCGCGCGACGATGCCGGTCCCAACAACAATTGGATGGATCCGACTGAAGCGCACCGCAAGATGGATGCGCTGTTCGACGGCGCGATGCGCGGACGCACGCTGTATGTCGTGCCGTATTGCATGGGACCGATCGACTCGCCGCACGCTCGTTGCGGCGTGCAGCTCACCGATAGCCCGTACGTCGTGCTCAACATGGGCATCATGACGCGGATGGGCGCGGCGGCTCTGCGTCGCATCGAGGAAGGGGCGAGCTTCGTGAAGGGGCTGCACTCGACGGGCGATTTGAATCCCGAGCGGCGCTTCATCATGCACTTTCCCGAAGAGCTCACCATCAAGAGCTTCGGTTCCGGCTACGGCGGCAATGCGCTGCTCGGCAAGAAGTGTCATGCGTTGCGCATCGCGAGCTGGCAGGCGCGCAGCGAAGGATGGCTCGCCGAGCACATGCTCATCATGGGCGTGCAGAATCCGCAAGGACGCACGCACTACATCGCGGCCGCATTCCCGTCCGCTTGCGGCAAGACGAATCTCGCGATGCTCGTGCCGCCGAAGGCGCTGCCGGGCTGGAAGATCTGGACGCTGGGCGATGACATCTGCTGGATGCACGTCGGTGCGGACGGACGGCTGCGCGGGATCAATCCGGAAGCGGGTTATTTCGGCGTCGTCCCCGGCACCAATGCGAAGACCAATCCGAATGCCTTCGAGATGATCCGTCGCGACACGATCTTCACGAATGTCGCGATGACGGAGGACGGCGAGCCTTGGTGGGAAGGGCTCGAAGAGAAGACGCCGAGCGTGGATTGGCAGGGGCGTCCTTACGTGCCGGGCAACGGTCCGGCCGCGCATCCGAACGCGCGCTTTACGGTGAGCGCACGCCGCAATCCTGCTTATTCAAATGCAGCAGAAGATCCGCAGGGCGTGCCGATCTCGGCGATTCTGTTCGGCGGTCGGCGGCGTGAGGTTGCGCCGCTCGTGTACGAAGCGCGCAACTGGGCGCATGGCGTGTTGATGGGTGCCGGCATGGCGTCGGAGACGACGGCCGCGGCGGTCGGTGCGACCGGCGTCGTACGGCGCGATCCGATGGCGATGCAGCCGTTCTGCGGCTACAACTTCGGCGACTACTGGAATCATTGGCTGTCCTTCGAGGGGCGCGCCAAGCTGCCGCGAGTCTTCCACGTCAACTGGTTCCGTCAGGACGCCAACGGCCGTTACCTCTGGCCGGGCTTCGGCGACAACCTGCGCGTGCTGCAATGGATCATCGAGCGATGCGAGGAGCGTGTCGGTGCTCAGGAGACGCCGATCGGCTACTTGCCGCGCAGAGAGGATCTCGCGCTCGACGGTCTGAACCTCGAAGAGGCGCATGTCGAGGCGCTCCTGTCGGTCGATCGCGGAGCGTGGCGTCAGGAAGCTCAGGCGATCGGCGCGTACCTCGAACAGTTCGGCTCGCGGGTTCCGGAGGCGCTTTGGCAGGAGCATCGCGCGCTGCGCGAACGCCTCGGCGAGGCGTGAGAGGGGCGGTGCGTGCCTTCTTGACTCAAGACTGACGCAAAATCAGTAACCTACGGCGGGGTACGCGACCCGTGCCCCGCCGGATTGCGATGCGCTTCATCTGCGCAGCCGTCCGGCTGCGCCAATTCCGCCCCGCCCGGGTTCGCATTATCATTGCGCCCCTCGTGTATCCAGCTTCTCACCAGCAGCGCTCTATTCGCGTCCAAGGAGATCAATAAATGGCTCTCATCACCCTCCGCCAGCTACTCGATCACGCGGCCGAGCATGGTTACGGCGTGCCGGCTTTCAATGTGAACAACATGGAGCAGGTTCGCGCGATCATGGAGGCAGCCGATGAGACCGACAGCCCGGTGATCCTGCAGGCCTCGGCCGGCGCTCGTAAGTACGCCGGTGCTGCGTTCCTGCGCCACCTCATCCTGGCGGCCATCGACGAGTGGCCGCACATCCCGATCGTGATGCACCAGGACCACGGTGCGAGCCCGGCGGTGTGCCAGCGCTCGATTCAGCTCGGCTTCTCGTCCGTCATGATGGACGGCTCGCTCAAGGAGGACGCGAAGACGCCGGCGCCGTACGACTACAACGTCGAGGTGACGCGCAAGGTCGTCGAAATGGCGCATGCGTGCGGCGTGTCCGTCGAAGGCGAGCTCGGCTGCTTGGGCTCGCTCGAAACGGGTACGGCCGGTAAGGAAGACGGCGTCGGCGCCGAGGGCAAGCTCGATCACTCGCAGCTGCTCACCGATCCCGACGAGGCGGCCGATTTCGTACGCAAGACGGGCGTCGATGCGCTCGCGATCGCGATCGGTACCTCGCACGGCGCGTACAAGTTCACGCGTCCGCCGACGGGCGACATCCTGGCGATCGATCGCATCAAGGAAATCCATCGCCGCATCCCGAACACGCATCTCGTGATGCACGGCTCGAGCTCGGTGCCGCAGGAGTGGCTCGAGATCATCAACACCTACGGTGGCGACATGGGCCAAACCTACGGTGTGCCGGTCGAAGAGATCCAGGAAGGCATCAAGCACGGCGTGCGCAAGGTCAATATCGACACCGACCTGCGCATGGCCTCGACGGGTGCGGTGCGCAAGTTCTTCCACGACAACCGCAAGGAATTCGACCCGCGCAAGTGGCTGGCCGAATCGACCAAGGCGATGAAGTCGATCTGCAAGGCGCGCTACGAGCAGTTCGGCACGGCGGGCAACGCCTCCAAGATCAAGCCGATCGGCCTCGAAGCGATGGCCAAGCGCTACGAGAAGGGCGAGCTCGATCAGAAGGTCGTCTGAGCCTGACTCGGCGGTCGGCGGCGTATCGAGGCGCCGGCGACGTCGTCGATGAACAAACGCCCGAGCGCGCGATGCGCTCGGGCGTTTTCTTTTGAGCGAGGCAGACGTCGCGCCGACGTGCGTCGGCGCAGTCTGTTAGATCGTAAAGCCCTCTTTGGTGAGTGGCAGCGTGCGCACGCGGTAGCCGATCGCGTTGTAGATCGCGTTGCAGATCGCGGGCGCCACCGGCGGCAGAGCGGGCTCGCCGACGCCGGTCGGCGGGAAGTCGCTCTGGATGAAGTGGACTTCGACCTGCGGGGCGTTGGGCATTCGAAGCAGCGGATAGCGATCGAAGTTCGTGTTCCTGATGCGTCCGTTCTCTATGCCGATCTCGAGCCCCATGGCGGTGCTGAAACCGTCGATCACGCTGCCTTCGACCTGATTCTCCGCGCCGCTCAGATTGATGATGGGGCCGATGTCGCCGGCGACGGTGACCTTGTGCACCGTGAGCTTGCGATTCGCATCCACGCTGACTTCCGCCACGTGCGCGAAATGGCCCGCATGGCTGAAGTGGAATGCGAGACCGAGGCCGCGGCCCTTCGGCAGCGGCTTGCCCCAGCCGGCTTTCTCCGCGGCGAGCTTGATGACCGCTGCGGCGCGCCCCGTGTTGAGCGCAAACTCGTTGCCGGGTTGCAGCCAACGCGGCTCGCCCATGACCTCAAGCAGGAACTCGAGATGATCGCGGTTCGCTGCAACGGCGCATTCGTGCAGGAAGCTCTGAATGGCAAAGGCGAGCGCGCATGACCCGGGCGCGCGCCACGGGCCGGTCGGAATCTTGAGCGGCAGCTTCGTTTGCGTGACGCGCACGTTCGGTACGAGCTGCGCGGGGAACTCATCCGGCCGCAGTTCGCCGCCGCTCGTCGGCCGTTCGCCGTCGGCGGTGAAGGTGATGAAGTGATCGCCCCAGGCGACGAGCTTGCCCGACTTGTCGACGGCACCCTTGAAGGCGTGGAAACCGCCGACGCGGAAGAAGTCGTGCTGCATGTCGTCTTCGCGCGTCCACACGAGCTTGATCGGCACGCCCGCCTGTTTCGCGATGACGGCCGCTTCGCACATGAAGTCGTTGATGAGGCGCCGTCCGAAGCCGCCGCCCACGCGCAGCTGATGCACGGTGACTTTCTCGGGCGACAAGCCAAGGACGTTGGCGACGGCATTCAAACCCGCTTCGGGCGTTTGCGTCGGCGCCCACAGCTCGATGCGTCCATCGTGGTACCAGGCGGTGCAGTTCTGCGGCTCGAGCGGCGCATGCGCGACGAACGGATAAGTGTAGAAGCCCTCGATGACTTTGCCGTTCGCAAGCGCGTTGTCGTAATCGCCGGCTTCCTTGAGCGTCTCGGCGCCTGCCTGTTTGGCCAGCTCGCGCGCCTGCTCGACTGCGCGCGTCCAGCTGTCCTGCGATGCGTTCGTCTCGTCCCACTTCACCTTGAGCGCGCGCTTGGCGCTGAACGCGGCCCAGGTCGAGTTGGCGATGATCGCAACGCCTGCGCGGACTTCGCTCGCCTTGCCCGTGCCAGGAACGACAAAGGCATCGATCACACCGGGCAGCTTCTTGATTTCGTCGAGATTCGCTTCGACGACCGTGCCGCCGGCCTTGGGGCATTTCTCGAAGGCCGCATAGCGCATGTTCGGCACGACATGATCGATGCCGAACGCGGCTTGCCCCGTCACGATGGCGTAATTGTCGACGCCGGTGAAGCGCTTGCCGAGGAGCTTGTAGTCCTTGCGCTCCTTGAGCCTGAGCGTCTTTTCATCCGGCACCGGGAGCGCCGCGGCCTTGTTGGCAAGCTCGCCGTAAGTGAGCTTGCGCTTGGACGCATCGTGATAGACGACGCTGTCCGCGGTGCGGCATTCGCTGGCCGGGACATTCCATTCTTTCGCTGCCGCTGCAACGAGCATGGCTCGCGCGCTCGCACCGGCCTTGCGCAGCTGATCCCACGCCGTGGGAATCGAGCGCGAGCCGCCGGCGCTCTGTCGTCCATAGACAGCGGGATTGATCGGCGCTTGTTCGACGCGCACATGCGCCCAATCGGCATCGAGCTCTTCGGCGATGATGAGCGGGAAGGCCGTCTTGATGCCTTGGCCGATCTCGGGCGCCTTCGAATAGATGAGGATCGTGCCGTCCGGCGAAATGCGCAGGAAGGCATTCGGTGCAAAGACGCCGGTGCCGTTGGCGATGGCGACGTTCTGCTCGCCGACGTGGAATGCGAGGACGAGGCCGGCGCCGGCGAGACCTGCAACCTTGAAGAACGTGCGCCGGTCGAGCTTCGTTTCCTGCGCTTGCGCGACGGCGGCGCGCAAGATGTCGCGCACGTAGGCATCGGTTGCCGCGATCGAAGTGGCAGCCTGGCTCATGACGTTGCTCCTTGGTTGAGCTCGCGGGCGGCAGCGTGAATGGCCTTGCGGATACGCAGGTAGGTGCCGCAACGGCACAGATTTCCGGCCATCGCAGCATCGATGTCCGCATCCGTCGGGTTCGGCTTCTGTTTGAGCAGCGCCGCCGCGGACATGATCTGACCGGCCTGGCAGTAACCGCATTGAGCCACATCGTGCTCGATCCAGGCCTTCTGCAATGCATGCAGCGTCCCATCCGGTGCGGCGAGACCTTCGATGGTCGTGATCTCTTGACCGACTGCGGCGGAGACGGGCAGCGAGCAGGACCGCACGGGCGTGCCGTTCAGATGAACCGTGCAGGCGCCGCACTGTGCGATGCCGCAGCCGTACTTCGTGCCGACCAGTCCCAAGTGATCGCGCAGAACCCACAGCAGCGGCGTCGTGCCGTCGACGCCTTCTATCTCGTGCAGTTTGCCGTTGATGGTCAATTGCATGGTGGTAGCCGAGCTCAGCGAGGGTGATACGGGTTGAGCGAGAAAAAGTGAGCGACGGTGCCGAGAGCCGCTTTTCTCAGGCGCTGCGGTCACAGGCCTCCTTCGCCCTTGCGACCGATTCTTCCACGCGCACGAGGCCCAGACAACGCAGCGCTGGAACTCCCGCGCGCACGCATCATTCCTTAGCAGCCGCAGTGTGGAGAAATGTCAGGGGAGTGTGTTTTTCGGTGCAGTCTTCTGCGTCGCGCGCGGCGCGATTCGGCTGCGCTCACGCAACGCCGACCGCATCGGCGTCCGTATAATGCCGAGCCCGAGGAACGGACGTCGCGACGGCGTCGCACGAGGAGAGTACGTTGAGCGAGTCACCGGCACCTGCGTCCATCGAAGGCGCGATTCAGACGGATGTCGTCATCGTCGGGGCGGGTCCCTGCGGATTGTTTCAGGTGTTCGAGCTCGGACTCCTCGGCATCCACGCGCATGTCGTCGATTCGCTCAAGCGTCCGGGCGGTCAGTGCAGCGAGCTGTACCCCGACAAGCCGATCTATGACATTCCGGCGTTGCCCGTGTGCGGCGCGCAGGAGCTGATCGATCGGCTGCTCGAACAGATCAAGCCGTTCAACGCGCAGTTCCATCTGGGGCAGGAGGTGACGGATCTCGTGCGCCTGGAGGACGGTACGTTCCTCGTGCGCACTTCGCTCGACACGCGCTTTCACACCAAGACCGTCATCATCGCGGCCGGCTTAGGGTCGTTTCAGCCGCGCCGGCTTGGCTGCGAAGGGGCGGAAGCTTTCGAGGGGCGCAATATCCATTACAAGGTGCAAAGCGCGGCGGACTTCACCGGCAAGCGGCTCGTCATCTTCGGCGGCGGCGATTCGGCGCTCGACTGGACGCTCGAGCTCGTCGGTAAAGCGCGAAGCCTCACGCTCGTGCACCGGCGTCCCGAGTTTCGTGCGGCGCCCGCATCGGTGGCGAAGATGAAGGAGCTCGTCGCCAACGGGAGCATGCGTTATGTGGAGGCGATCGCCCATTCGGTCCTCGCCCAGGGCGATACCTTCCGTGGCGTGCGGGTCAAGACGACGCAAGGCGAGCTCGTCGATCTCGAGGCAGACCATGCGCTCGTGTTCTTCGGACTGCACCCGAGGCTCGGCCCAATTGCGAACTGGGGCTTGACGATCGACAAGCGCGCGATCGTCGTCGATACGGAAAAGTTTCAAACGAACATCCCGGGCGTGTTCGCTGTCGGGGACATCAATACGTATCCGGGTAAGAAGAAGCTGATCCTGTCGGGCTTTCACGAAGCCGCGTTGGCCGCCTTCGGGGTGGCGGCCCACCTCAATCCCAGCAAGAAAGTCCCACTGCAGTACACGACCACCAGTCCGATCATGCACAAGCGGCTTGGCGTGACCGACAGCGGCGAACCGTCGTCGGGCGAGGGCAGGTGAGCAGTCTCTGAGGGCCGCCCGCTCCGTCGGCGTGCCGTCCGGCCGTCCCCGGCCGGGCAGTCGGCTCGCTTCGGTATCAGGACATATCCAAAGGCTATTTCATGCCCTCGGTACCGGGGGCTACATTCGCGCCGATGTATCGCTACGACCAGATCGATCAGCGGCTCGTCGACGAACGCGTCGCTCAGTTCCGTGACCAAACGCGCCGTTATCTTGCCGGGGAGCTCTCGGAGGATGACTTCCGCGCGTTGCGTCTGCGTAACGGCCTTTATATTCAGCGTCATGCGCCGATGCTGCGCATCGCCGTGCCCTACGGCCTGCTGTCGAGCACGCAGGTACGCATGCTGGCGCGCATTGCGCGCGAGTACGACAAGGGGTACGGCCATTTCACGACGCGCCAGAACATCCAGTTCAACTGGCCGAAGCTCGAAACGGTGCCGGATATCCTGGAGCTGCTCGCGAGCGTGCAGATGCACGCGATTCAGACGAGCGGCAACTGCATCCGTAACGTCACCGCTGATCACTTCGCGGGCATCGCGCCCGACGAAGTCGAGGATCCGCGACCGTGGTGCGAATACGTCCGCCAGTGGGCGACGCTGCACCCGGAATTCTCCTTCCTGCCGCGCAAGTTCAAGATCGCCATTACCGGCTCGCCGCAGGACCGCGCCGCTTCCAAGGTGCACGACATCGGCTTGCATCTCGTCCGCAACGAACGCGGCGAGGTCGGCTTCGAGGTGCTCGTCGGCGGCGGCTTGGGCCGCGCGCCGATGATCGGTCATGTGATCCGCGAGTTCCTGCCGAAGGAAGATCTCCTCAGCTACCTCGAGGCAATCCTGCGCGTGTACAACCTCGAAGGCCGCCGCGACAACATTCACAAGGCGCGCATCAAGATCCTCGTGAAGGCGGTCGGGCCGGAGAAATTCCGCGAAATGGTCGAAGCGGAATGGCAGGCTTCGCGCGATATCGCGCCGAAGTTCGATCCCGCGGAGTTCGAGCGCATCAAGGCGTGCTTCGCGCCGCCGCCGTACGAGTCGCTCGAAGACGAAGACGTCGTCACCGGGCAGCCGAACGAGTTCCGCAACTGGTACCAGCGCAACACCAAGCGTCACAAGGTGCCGGGGTATCGCGCGGTTGTCTTGTCGCTCAAGTCGCCGACGCGTCCGCCGGGCGACATCACGCACACGGAGCTCGATCGCGTTGCCGAGCTGGCGGATCGCTATTCATTCGGCCTGGTGCGCTCGACGCACGATCAGAACCTGATCTTTGCCGACGTGCGGCAGAAGGATCTGTTCGAGCTATGGACGGCGCTCAAGGAGATCGACCTTGCGACGCCGAATATCGGTACGTTGACCGACATGATCTGCTGCCCGGGGCTCGATTTCTGCGCGCTCGCGAACGCGCGTTCGATCTCGGTCGCCAAGCAGATCAACGAGCGTTTCGAGAATCTCGACTACCTCTACGACCTCGGCGATATCGAGCTCAAGATGTCGGGCTGCATGAACGCCTGCGGGCATCACCATGTCGGCCACATCGGCATTCTCGGCGTCGATAAGAACGGCGAGGAGTGGTACCAGATCACGATCGGCGGTTCGTCGAGCGGACAAGACGCCGCGCTCGGGCAGGTGATCGGTCCGTCCGTGCCGCACGACGATGTCGCCGCGATCATCGAGCGGATTTTGAACGTTTACGTAGAAGAGCGCGAAGAAGGCGAGCGGTTCATCGACACCGTGCGCCGCATCGGTATCAAACCTTTCAAGGCACGTGTCTATGCGCCGGCTGATCAAGCAGCGTGAAATCGTCGTCGACGAGTGGCGATATGCGGATGAAGATCCGCTCGGGCGCGAACGCGCGCTGATCCTGCCGTTCGCTCGCTGGAAGGAAGAGCGCGAGCGGTGGTGGCTTTGGGACGGCCGACTGGGCGTGCGGCTCGGGCCGGCCGATCCGGTGGCAGCGCTCGAGCACGATTTCCTGCGCCTAGGCTTGGTCGCGATCGAGTTCGGCGGTATCGGCGAGGGCCGCGGCTACAGCCAAGCGCAGCTCCTGCGCCAGCGTTACAAATTCACGGGCGAGCTGCGCGCCGTGGGCAACATTCAGCGCGATCAGCTGTTCTTCCTCGCGCGCTGCGGCTTCGATGCGTTCGAGCTCCCGGAAGGCGCCGATCTCGAAGGCGCCCTCGGCGCGTTCAACGATTTCTCGGTGGCGTATCAGCCGGCCGTCGATGGCGTTGTCGCACCGGCGAGAAGGGCGACTGTAGGCTCGAGGCTGTAGCGCTACAGTCGGCTGGAGGCAGGAGCAGGAGGCCGGGCAAGAAGCGCGCTTCGTGCGCGTGCCTGCTTGATGGATGGCGTCTTCCCTGCGAACGCAGAGCGCTCGCTCTCCACTTAGAGCGTCAAATCCGCAAACTGCAACGCTGCCAATCTCGCGTAGAGCGGGTTCTTCTCGAGCAGCTCTTCGTGCGTGCCCACCGCGACGATACGGCCGCGATCGAGCACGACGATGCGATCGGCCTTGAGAATCGTCGCGAGACGGTGGGCGATCACGATCGTGGTGCGACCTTGCATCAGCCGTTCGAGTGCTTGCTGCACGTAGCGTTCGCTTTCCGCATCGAGCGAGCTCGTCGCCTCATCGAGCAGGAGAATCGGCGGATTCTTGAGCAGCGCACGGGCGATCGCGATGCGCTGACGTTGGCCGCCCGATAAGCGCGTGCCGCGCTCGCCGAGAAATGTCTCGTAGCCTTGCGGCAGCTCGCGAATGAACGCATCGGCGCCCGCCGCCTTTGCGGCCGCTTCGACTTCCTCATCCGACGCGTCGGGCCGACCGTAGCGAATGTTCTCGCGCGCGCTCGCGCCGAAGAGCACGGTTTCCTGCGGCACCAGGCCGATGCGCTTACGCACCTCGTGCGGATCGACGCGCGCGAGATCGACGCCGTCGATCAGAATGCGTCCGGCATGCGGATCGTAGAAACGCAGCAACAGTTGGAAGGTCGTGCTCTTGCCGGCGCCTGACGGGCCGACGAAGGCGACGTTCTCGCCGGGCTCGATGGCGAGCGAAAGGCCGTCGAGCGCGAGCGTGTCGGGGCGCGACGGATAACGGAAGCTCACGTTCTCGAACACGATGCGTCCTTGCGCCGGCTGCGGCAACGCCAGCGGTGAGCTGGGCGCAACGATCGACGGCGTCGCGTTCTTGAGCTCGACGAGACGTTCCATCGCACCGGCGGCCCGCTGAATCTCGCCCCACATCTCGCTCAAGGATGCCGCCGAGATTCCGACGTACACGGCATAGATCAGAAATTGGCCGAGCTCGCCGGGCGTCATCGTGCCTGAAAGCACGCGATGTGCGCCTTGCCACAGCACGAATGTGATGGCGCCGAATACGAGCATCGTGCCGAGCGCAGTCAGCGTGGCACGCACCCGCGAGCGCCGAATCGCCATGACGAACGAATCCTCGACGGCGTGCGCGTAGCGGCGGCTGTTGAGCGATTCCAGCGTGAAGGCTTGCACGGTCTGAATCGCATTGAGCGTTTCGTCCGCGAGCGCGCTCGTATCCGCGATGCGATCCTGCGACTCGCGCGAGAGCCTGCGCAGCCGCCGGCCGACAACGATGAGCGGCGCGATGACCAGCGGAATCAGGATGAGGATCATGCCCGCAAGCGACGGGCTCGTGGCGACGAGCAAGATCAACGCGCCGACGAGCTGGATCGACGAGCGCAGCGTGATGGACAGATTGACGCCGGCAATCGACTGCACGAGCGTCGTGTCCGTGGTGAGCCGCGACAGCACTTCGCCGGTGCGCGTCGCTTCGAAGAACGTCGGGTCCATGCCAATCACGCGTGCGTATACGTCGCGCCGCAAGTCGGCGACGACACGTTCGCCGAGCCAGCTCACCAGGTAGTAGCGCAGCGCGGCGAAGACCCCGAAGGCGGCTGCTGCTGCGAGAAATGCCGCGAAACAGAAATTGAGCGTCGCGCGGTCCTGCACGAGCATGCCGCGATCGATGACATTGCGGAACGCGAGCGGCAACACGAGCATCGCGCCCGAGGCGATCAGTAGTGCGCAGAGTGCTAGTGCGAGCGTGCGCTTGTAGCATCTGAGATACGGCCAAAGCGCGCGCAGCGGCTTGAGCGAACGGGCTCTGGGACGATCGTTGGAAGACATGATGACCCGCGAAGGAAGAAGGGGATGAAGAATAGGGTGACGGAGTCACAACCCCATCACGGTCCTGGCGGCGAATCAACTCGCAAGGCGCTGACGAAGCAGGTCACTGCACCGCCAACGACGCACCTGTCGTGCCGCTATCAGGCGATGCGGTCGCCTTACTTGTAGATCGGCAATTCCACATCGGCGAACAACGCTTCGACTTCTGTCGGTGTCGAAGCATTGCCTGCGCGATCGACGAGGCGTCGCGTCAGATGCGGCGCGACGAGTTGGAGGAAGTCGTACATGTAACCGCGCAGCAGCGCGCCTTGGTGGAAGCCTACCCACGTCAGATGCGCAGGGAACAGGTGCGAGGCATCGATCGACACCAAGTCGGCGTCTTCGCGCGGGTCGATCGCCATGCTCGCGATGATGCCGACGCCGAGGCCGAGGCGCACGTAGGTCTTGATGACGTCGGCATCGCGAGCAGTCAACGCGACGTTAGGCGTGAGGCCGGCACGCGCGAAGATCTGCAGCAACGAAGACGGCCCGGAGAAGCCGAACACATAGGTCACGATCGGATACTTGCCGAGCATCTCGATCGTGACCTTGGATTCCTTCGCGAGCGGATGGCCGTGCGGCACGACGATGCGTCGATGCCAGCGATAGCAGGGCAGCAGAACGAGGTTCGTGAACAGCTCCTGCGAGCCGGTGTTGATCGCGAAGTCGATGCGATCGCGGGCGGCGAGATCGGCGATCTGCTCGGAGGTGCCCTGGTGCAGGTGCAGCTCGACCTCTGGGTAGCGCTCGCGGAACTTGCGGATGACCGGCGGCAGCACGTAGCGCGCCTGGGTATGCGTGGTGCCGATCGAGAGCGAGCCGCGCCCGTCGCCGCGCTGCTCTTCGGCCAAGCGCTTGATGCTCTGGACCTCTTTGAGGATCCGCTGCGCCCGTTCGATGACTTTCTTCCCGGCCGGCGTCACCCGGGTCAGGGTGCGTCCTTGGCGCAGGAAGATCGGAAATCCGAGCTCGTCCTCCAGCTGTTTGAGCTGTTTGCTCACCCCGGGCTGGGACGTGTGCAGGCGCTCGGCCGCGGCGGTGATGTTGAGGTCGTTTTCGACAATCGCAGCCAGATATCGCAATTGCTGTAATTTCATGGACTTAACTGTAGCGCCATGCGCCGGGGAAAGTCATAACGACCCCGCATCATGACAGAACGAATCAGTCTTTCCCTGGTTACAAGCCGGTTAGATACAGTGCCGGCACCAAGTCGTACCAGGTTATTCCCGCGTCTGAGACCGGCGCCAGAACCCCAAGAAGATCATGAGCTCCGAGCCATTATCGCCTCGTTTGGAATCTCTCGTGCACGACACGCGCTCGCTCCTCGAGCAGGCGGTGCGCGAGTACCAGGACGTCGTGTATTCGAACAGCCTGGGCGCGGAAGCGATGGTGCTTTCGGACATCATCTTCACCCACGTGCCTGAAATCGAGGTCTTTACGCTCGATACTGGGCGCCTGCCGGACGAGACGCTGGCGCTGCTCGATCGTCTGGAGCGCCGCTACCAGCGCCGCATTCAGGTGTTCTATCCGGACGCTGCGGCCGTCGAGAAGTACGTTCGCGACAACGGCATCAACGGTTTCTATCTCGGCATCGAAGAGCGGCAGGCGTGCTGCCACGTGCGCAAGATCGAGCCGTTCAAGCGCGCCATTGCCGGTCGCAAGGCGTGGGTGACCGGCGTGCGCCGCGAGCAGTCGGCGGAACGCGCCCTGCACGAGCCGATCTCGTGGGACGACCGCTATGGCCTCTGGAAGGTCAGCCCGCTCCTCGAATGGACCGAGCAGGACGTGTGGGCCTACATCAAGGCGCGCAATCTTCCGTACAACGCCCTGCACGACAAGGGCTATCCGAGCATCGGCTGCGCGCCCTGCACGCGCGCGGTGGAGCCCGGCGCCGATCCGCGATCGGGCCGCTGGTGGTGGGAGAACCCGGATTCGCGCGAATGCGGATTGCAGCCGCGTCGCCGCGTCATTCCTTTGACGGTCGAGCCGCGCCGCGCGGCTGGACAGTAGACATTCGATCCGTCGAACGGGTCGATCGGACGCGATGGACTACTTCCCCATATTCTTGCGGCTGGCGAACGAGCCGGTTCTCGTCGTCGGCGGCGGCGAAGTAGCCGCGCGCAAGGTCGAGCTGTTGCTGCGCGCCGGCGCGCGCGTGATGGTCGTCGCGCCCGAGCTCGAGGCCGAGCTTGCTGGCATGGCAAGCGCAGGCAAGATCGAGCACATCGGCGGCGAGTTTCGTCCCGAGCTCCTCGACGGCAAGCGCATCGTCATTGCCGCGACCGACAAGCGGTCGGTTAACGCATGGGTCGCTCATCAGGCTGAGAGCCGCAACATTCCGGTCAATGTCGTCGACGACCGCGAGGCGTCGCGCTTCATCGTGCCCGCGATCGTCGATCGTTCGCCCGTCGTCGTCGCCGTCGGCAGCAGCGGCGATGCGCCCGTGCTCACGCGCCGCATTCGCGAGAAGCTCGAGGCATTCCTGCCGCAGCGCTTGGGCGCGCTCGCCAAGCTCGCAGGCTCGCTGCGTGCGGCAGTAAAGGCGCGGATCCAGAACGCAAGCCAACGCCGCCGTTTCTGGGAACGTTTCTTCGACGGCGAGATTGCCGCGGATGTCCTGGCGGGCCGTCTCAATGCGAACAGCCCCGACGCGCAGGCGCGTGTCCAGCAGGCGCTCAGCGAAACGCACGAGAGCGATGTTCCGGGCGGGGAAGTCGTGCTCGTCGGCGCGGGTCCGGGCGATCCGGGGCTGCTGACGCTGCGCGCGGTGCGCGCTCTGCAGAACGCCGATGTCGTGCTCTACGACCGGCTGGTGTCCGAGGAAGTGCTGGAGCTCGCCCGTCGCGACGCGCAGCGCATTTACGTCGGCAAGGCGGCCGGCGCTGCTCATGTTTCGCAAGAGGAGATCAACGAGCTCCTCGTGCGTTTGGCCAAAGAAGGCAAGCGCGTCTGCCGTCTCAAGGGAGGCGATCCGTTCATCTTCGGCCGCGGCGGCGAAGAGCTCGAAGCCCTGGCGGCGGCGGGTATTCGTTTCGAAGTGGTGCCCGGCATCACGGCGGCAGCGGGTTGCGCGGCATACGCCGGCATCCCGCTCACGCATCGCGACTACGCGCAGGCGCTCACATTCGTCACGGGGCACTGCAAGGGCGAGACGGATCGCGTCGACTGGGAGCTGCTCGCGCGGCCTGGCCAGACGTGCGTTTTCTACATGGGGCTCGGGCATCTCGAGCACATCGTCGCGAAGCTCAAGGAGCATGGTGTGCCGGACGATCGCGCAGCGGCCGTGATCGAAGGGGGCACGCGCGCCGAGCAACGGGTTTTGACGGGTACTTTGGCTGCGTTGCCCGAGATCGTGCGGGCCGCCGACGTGAAGTCGCCGGCACTTCTGATCGTCGGCGAGGTGACGCGGCTGCACGAGACCTTGCGGTGGTTCAACGCGACCGCCGCACGGCGTCCATCACTGGGGTCCGACCTGTGGGCGTACGCCACTCACACTGAGGGGAGACTCTCCGCATGAGCTCATCCATCCGTCGTGGCTTTGCCGAAGCGATCGGCAATACGCCGCTCATTCGTCTCAACAGCTTCAGCGAGCTCACCGGTTGTGAAATCCTCGGCAAGGCCGAGTTCATGAATCCGGGCGGCTCGGTCAAAGACCGCGCGGCGCGCGCAATCATCGACGCCGCCGAGCGCAGCGGACAGCTGAAGAAGGGCGGTACGGTCGTCGAAGGTACCGCCGGCAATACCGGCATCGGCCTTGCGCACGTCTGCAACGCGCGCGGTTATCGCTGCGTCATCGTGATGCCCGACAATCAGTCGGCCGAGAAGTATCAGATGCTCGAGACGCTCGGCGCGGAAGTGCTGCGCGTGAAGACCGTGCCGTACTCGGATCCGAATCACTATCAGAAGATCGCGCAGCGTCTCGCTCAGGAGATTCCGGATGCGATCTGGGCGAACCAGTTCGACAACACGGCGAATCGCGACGCGCACGAGCAGACGACGGGTCCTGAGATCTGGGCGCAAACGGGCGGGCGCATCGATGCGTTCGTGGCGGCGACCGGCACCGGCGGCACGCTAGGCGGGATTTCCCGCTACCTGAAACGGGAAAACCCGAAAGTTCTGACTGTTTTGGCGGATCCGCAGGGCAGTTCGCTTTATCATTGGTTCCATCACGGCGAGCTGAAGCCGACCGGTCCTTCTTCGATTACCGAGGGGATCGGGATTGGGCGCGTTACCGCGAATCTGCAAGGAGCGCCGCTCGACGATGCGCTTCACATCACCGATGTTGAGTGCGTACGCACGGTCTATCGCTTGCTGCGCGAGGAAGGGTTGTTCCTGGGCAGCACGAGCGGCGTGAACGTCGCCGCGGCCGTGCAGCTTGCGCAGCGGCTCGGACCCGGTCACACGATCGTGACGATCCTGTGCGACAGCGGCGCGAAGTATCAGTCGCGCCTGTTCAACCGAAAGTGGCTGAGCGAGAAGGGACTGCTCGAAGCGGCGGGTCTCGCTCAGCATGTGCAACCTGCTTCCACTACGGAGACACCTCGTGTCGTCGACGGCCACCAACAACGACTCAGCGCTTAAGTTCGAACGTCCCCCGATCCAGACCGACGTCGTCATCGTCGGCGCGGGTCCGTGCGGGCTGTTTCAGGTTTTCGAGCTCGGTCTGCTCGGACTGAAAGCCCACGTCGTCGATTCGCTCAAAGCGCCCGGCGGGCAATGCGTCGAGCTGTATCCGGACAAGCCGATCTACGACATTCCGGCGGTGCCGGTGTGCACCGGTCAGGAGCTCACCGATCGTCTGCTCGAGCAGATCAAGCCGTTCAATGCCGGCATGCACCTCGGCCAAGAGGTCACGCAGGTCGAGCGGCAGGAGAACGGCCGTTTCCGCGTCGTCACGAGCGCCGCGACGGTGTTCGATGCCGGCGCGGTCGTCATCGCGGGCGGCGTCGGCTCGTTCCAGCCCCGTAAGCTCGAAGTGCCGGGCGCGGCGGAGATCGAAGGCAAGTACCTGCACTATCGCGTGAAGGATCCGCGTGCTTTCGCAGGCCAGGACGTCGTGATCCTGGGCGGCGGTGACTCGGCGCTCGACTGGGCGCTCACGCTCGTCGATCACGCCAATAGCGTCGTGCTCGTGCACCGTCGGTCCGAGTTCCGTGCGGCGCCCGCCTCGGTGGCGAAGCTGTTCGCGCTGCGCGACGAGCTGCGCGCCGACGTGCTCATCGGCCAGGTCAAGGAAGTGAACAACGTCGACGGCGTGCTCAAGTCGATCAGCGTCGTCGGCGGCGACGGCGTCGTGCGCCGTGTGGACGCCGATCAACTGCTCGTGTTCTACGGCTTGCATCCGAAGCTCGGCCCGATTGCCGAGTGGGGCCTCGACATCAGCAAGCGGCAGATCAACGTCGATACCGAGAAGTTCCAGACGAACATCCCGGGCATCTACGCGGTCGGCGACATCAACACGTATCCCGGCAAGAAGAAGCTGATCCTGTCGGGCTTTCATGAGGCCGCACTGGCCGCGTTTGCGATCAAGGAGTACCTCGAGCCGGGCAAGAAGGTGCACCTGCAGTACACCACCACGAGCCCGATCATGCACAAGCGTCTCGGCGTGGCGACGCCGGCCGAGGACGAGTCCGACGACCGCAAGGTCGCCGGCAGCCGCTAACGTACCGCGCCCCGGGCCCCGAGCCCGGGGCGGTCCAGGCGGCCGATCCCACCCCGTAACACTCCGCTATTTCTTGGTGCGCGCATGCGGCTATCATCGGCCCGCATGAACGCGCGCATCGTCTTTTATGTCAGCTTGCTGGCGGCCTCTGCTGGGTTGAGTGGCTGTCAGCTCGCACCCACGCGAATTCCCGATCCGCCCAGGACGCTCGAGCTGTTGAGCGCCGAGCCGCTGCGCATCGACAGCGGCTGTGAGGTGGAGGGGACGCTGCTGGTCGAGTACACCGTTCTGCAGAACGGGCGAACCGGCAACATCGACGTGTCCGCAGGACCTGAATGCGCGCGTCAGGCGCTCATCGCCTGGATCGCTTCGTACCGCTACGCGCCGCCGCCCGCCGATACGCCGACTCGCTTCGAATGGATGCTCGTCTCCGCCAAACGCGGTTCGTGATCGGCGCCGCGAGCTCTCGAGCACTCGCGCGTCGAACGGCAGACGGGGCACTAAAGACAATCACACAACGCTCACTGCTTCAGCATGTCTCACGAGTTCAAGCCGTTTCAGTCGCTGTTGGCGCAACGCTTTTCGCGCCGTGACGTCCTGCAAGCCGGCATTGCGCTTGCGCCGCTCGCGTTGAGCGGCTGCGCGCCGCGAACGAGCGCACCGAGCGCGGGAAGTCGCCTCGGTTTCCAGCCGATCAAGGGCAGCGCTGCCGATGCGGTGATTCTGCCGCCGGGCTACACGTACGATCTGTTGGTGCGCTGGGGCGATTCGCTGTTCGAGGGCGTACCGGATCTCGACGCTGCGCGCTTGGCCGACGGTGTCTTGCTCGAGAAGGGCGCTGGCGAGCTGCAGAGCAAGCAGTTCGGGCAGAACTGCGATGCCATCCATTTCTTCGCGCTCGATGCGCGCGGCGATCGCGGCATTCTGTGCGTCAACAACGAGTTCACGGACGATGCGCTCATGTATCCCGGTCATGCGGGGTTTGCGGGCGCCAGTCGCGGTGCCGGACGCGCTTACGTGGAGGCTCATCCGCAGATCGTCGCCGTGTCGCAAGCTGCGCAAGGCGTGTCCATCATCGAGATCGTGCGCGAACGCGGCGCTTGGAGACGCGTCAAGAACTCGCGCTATGCGCGGCGAATCACCGCGACGACGCCCATCGACATCGGCGGCCCGGCACGCGGCGCGGCGCTGATGCGGACTGCGGCCGATCCGAACGGCACGCGGGCGCTGGGCACCTTCGCTAATTGCGCGGGCGGCCGCACGCCATGGGGTACGTATTTGACGGCCGAAGAGAATTTCCAGGACTACTTCGGCAACTATGCGTTGCTGCAACAACAGCGCGGTGCCGACGATCCGGTCGTACTGGCGCATGCGTGCTACGGCATGTGGAGCACGCACTCGCTGTACGGTTGGGAGGCGGCCGATTCGCGCTTCGACCTGATCCAGAACCCGACCGAGCCGTTGCGCTTCGGTTGGATCGTCGAAATCGATCCGATGGATCCGACCCGGCCGCCGGTGAAGCGCACGGCGCTCGGGCGCTTCGCACACGAATGCGCGAGCACATTCGTCGCGCCCGATGGGCGCGTCGCCGTGTACATGGGCGATGACGCGAAGTTCGAGTACGTCTACAAGTTCGTCACCGCCGAGCGCTTCGATCCGAAGAATCCGGCTGCCAATCGCGACTTGCTCGACAAGGGTACGCTCTACGTCGCGCGCTTCGACGCGAACGGTTCAGGCGAATGGCTGCCGCTCGTGTACGACGAGAAGGGACCGCTCAATGCGGCAGCGGGCTTTCGCGATCAGGCCGAGGTGTTGATCAAGGCGCGTGCTGCCGCATGGCTCTTGGGCGCGACGCCGATGGATCGGCCGGAAGATGTCGAGGTCAACCCGCTCACGGGACGCATCTACATCGCGTGTACGAACAACGACCGCCGCACGGCTGAATCCTCGGTCGCTCACTACCGCGGCCGCGAGATCGACTTCGGTCCGAACGCCGCCAATCCGCGTGCGCTCAATCGTTACGGCCACATCGTCGAGATTCGCGAGACCGGCGACGATCACACCTCGACGACCTTTTCCTGGGAGGTCTTCCTGCTCGGCGGCGATTCGCGCGACGGCAAGTTGATTGCCAGCGTGACGGAGGCGACGTCCGACACGGCGTACTACGCCGGTTTCACCAAGGCCGACGAGGTCAGCCCGATCGGTTCCCCCGACAATCTCGGCTTCGATCGCGACGGCAATCTGTGGGTGGTCACGGACGGCGATCAGCCCGACGGTTCGAACAACGGCTGCTGGGTGTGCCCGACCACGGGTCCCGAACGCGGCCGATTGCAGCGCTTCATGAGCGGGCCGATCGGCGCGGAGATCTGCGGCTGCTCGTTCACGCCGGACGGCGAAACGCTGTTCCTGTGCATTCAGCACCCGGGCAGCGGCGGCAGCGTCACCGAGCCGATCAGCCACTGGCCCGATGGACCCGGCACGCAGCCGCGCGCGAGCGTTATTGCGGTGAGGAAGGAAGGCGGCGGAGCCGTCGGAACCTAGGCGGGACCGGCGCGCGCCCGCTGCTTCGCAGTCGGTGCGAGCCTTACTGCGCTCGCGGCATGTAGGCCGCCCCGATCTGCACGCCGATGTCCGGCGTGTTGCTGAAGTTGGAGATGTTCTCCGTGATCGCGAAGCTCCACAGCACGTTGCGGGTTCGCGATTGCACGCCGAGGCTCAGCTGATACTTGTTGTCGGCGAGCTCGTCGATCTGCGTTTGGCGGATGACGCTGCGGCTTGCGTAGCCCTGCAGGATGAGACTCGTATTGCGGCTGATCCCTAAGCTGTAGCCGAGGATCAAGGTCGGGATGATTTCCGTTTCGTCCGCGGGGATTTCAGGTCCGCCGGCGTAGTACACGGCGCTGCCTGCGAGATAGACGGCGTGTCTGCCGGTCGTGCCGAGCCGGCGTTGCAGCGTCGCTTGCACACCGAAATCGTGCTCGCCGGTCGACAGCAGGAAACGCTTGCCGTCCACAGCAATCTTCGCCGCGGCTTCCAGCACGATGTCCCATCCGTAGCGCGGCTCGGGCAACGAGTAGCGTACGCCTAGCACGGGGTCGCCCAAGCCGCCTCGCGTGCTTCGTTCCAACTGCGCGAACTGGATGTCGCCCAGCTTGTACAAGAACTGAAAGCGATTGCGCGCGACGAGGTCGCGGCCCTGCTGGGTGAACCCGAACGTGTCGTGGAACGATTCGATGATGCTGTCGAAGACGCCTTCGCCGTAGCGGATGTACGGGATCGTCACGTACACGCTCCAGTAATCGTTCAGTCGTCGCTGCACGATGAGGTCGGCAAGGCCGACTTCGCCGTCGATGTAATAGGCATCGCCGGGCAGCGCCATGATCGCCGCTGCATCTTGTGCGCTCAGTGCTTGGCGTCCGGTGCCGCGAGATTCGAGATAGCGCCGTACGTTAGGGCTCAAGATGAAGGTGTTCTGATAGGCGTACTGAATCTCGAAAGTCCAAGTGCCGGCGGCTGCATCCGCCGTGTGTGCCGGCAGCATGTCGAGGCGCAACAAGCCGAACGGCGTGAGATCGCGGGCGCGCAGCAGGCCGACATGGCTCCATTCCTGCACGACGGTGCGCTCGGTGCCCGTCTCGTCGAGGACACGCTCGGTCGGCTCCTCCTGAGCGTAGGCGGACCACGAAACGAGGATAACCAAGGCGCTCGTCGCAAGCTGACGCAACGTTCGATGCACTGATAAACCGATCATGTTGTCGTCGGATACCGACCAACGTGTCTGTCGCAGGAGCGGTTCCGCGTGGGGCTGTAAAGGGCGCAAGGATCGCGCCGTCACGCTCAGAGCACCTTGCCCGGATTCATGATGCCCTTCGGGTCGAGTGCCTGCTTGATCGAGCGCATGATCTCGAGGGCCACCGGATGCTTGTAGCGAACGAGCTCTTCGCGCTTGAGCTGTCCGATCCCATGTTCGGCGCTGAAGCTGCCGCCGTAGCGCGCAACGAGGTCGTGCATTGAGCGATGGATCGAGGGTGCCAGCGCCAAGAACGCCTTCGCGTCGCCGCCGAGCGGCTCGCTCAAGTTGAAATGCAGATTGCCGTCGCCGAGATGGCCGTAGGCCACGATGCGCGCTCCCGGCGCAATCTGCCGCAGCATGGCGGATGCTTCATCGATGAAGCGCGGCAGCTCGCTCGTCGTGACGGAGATATCGTGTTTGATGCTCGCGCCTTCGAGCCGCTGGCCTTCGGGGATCGTCTCGCGCAAGCGCCAGAACGCTTGGCGTTGAGTTTCGTTCTGCGCGAGCACGGCATCGAGTACCGAGCCATCGCCGCTCATGGTGGCTGCGAGCTCTTGCTCGACGACTTCACGCAGCCCGCTGTCGGTGCGGCCGGCGCTGACTTCGATCAGCGTGTACCACTCGTAGGCGCGCTCGAACGGGTCGCTGGTATTGGGTACGTGCTTGGTGACGAGATCGAGCGCAATGCGTGGCATGAGCTCGAACGTGGTCACAGCATCGCCGGTCGCGCTGCGCAGGCGCGAGAGCAAGGCGACGGCGGCGCGTGGGTCGGCGACGGCGGCGATCGTCGTGATCCACTCGCGCGGACGTGCGAACAGCTTGCAGGCCGCCGCGGTGATGATGCCGAGCGTGCCTTCCGCGCCGATGAAGAGGTCGCGCAGGTCGTAGCCCGTGTTGTCCTTGCGCAGCGGCTTGAGGCCGTCCCAGATGCGGCCGTCGGGCAGCACGACTTCGAGGCCGAGCACGAGGTCGCGCGCCATGCCATAGCGCAGCACGGCGGTACCGCCGGCATTGGTTGAGAGAGTGCCGCCGAGCTGGCACGAGCCTTCCGATCCGAGGTTCAATGGGAAGAGCCGATCGACGGCTTCGGCGGCGTGCTGAATCTCTGCAAGAACGCAGCCCGCTTCTGCGATGAGCGTGAAGTTGTCTGGATCGACCGCGCGGATGCGGCGCATGCGGGCGAGAGAAACGACGACCTGCGAGCCGTCGGCGCTCGGCGTCGCACCTCCGCAATAACCCGTGTTACCGCCGACCGGCACGACGCCTACGCCGGCATCGTGGCAGATGCGCAGCAGGGCGGAGACTTGCTCGGTCGTGGCGGGCCGCAGAACGAGCGGCGTCGCTCCGTGGTACAGCCGTCGATGATCGACGACGAACGGTTCGATGTCTGCGGGGCGATCGAAATAGCCGCCCGGGCCGACGACGCGGCGCAGCTCATCGAGAACGCGAGAAGGAATGCTCATGGGCGCGCATGATCGCAGAGCGCCGCATTAGGGCCAACTGCGGCGCGGCGCGCGATGAGCGCGGTTGCCGCGGATGAGCGCGGCGCGCGCTGCCGCGCACGCCGCAGGGAAGATCAGGACGCTGCGTTGCGCAGCGCTGCGATCCGTTCCTCGAGCGGCGGATGCGTCATGAACAGGCGACGAATGCCGGCTGCGACCCCGCCGTTGTTGATGCCGAAGGCCGCCATGTTGTCGGGCAGCGGCTCGCCATGCGCGCGGCGCAACCGCTCGAGCGCCGCGATCATGCTCTCGCGGCCCGCAAGGCGCGCACCGCCTGCATCGGCACGGAATTCGCGGTGCCGGGAGAACCACATCACGATGATGCTCGCGAGAATCCCGAGCACGAGCTGCGCGACGATGACGGTGATCATGAACGCCGGGCCGTGGCCGCGCTCGGTCTTGAACACGACGCGGTCGACCGTGTGGCCGATGACGCGCGAGAGGAAGATCACGAACGTGTTCACGACGCCCTGGATCAACGTCAGGGTCACCATGTCGCCGTTTGCGACGTGGCTGACCTCATGGCCCAGCACGGCCTCCACTTCCTTCTGCGACATGCCGGAGAGCAGGCCGGTGCTGACCGCAACGAGCGCATTGTTGCGCCGGGGGCCGGTCGCGAAGGCATTCATGTCCGGGCTCTCGAAGATGCCGACCTCGGGCATCCCGATACCGGCTTGCTGCGCCTGGCGGCGCACGGTCTCGACGAGCCAGCGCTCGGTGGCGTTCGCCGGTTGCTCGATGACGCGCACGCCCATCATGCGCTTGGCGGTCCACTTGGACATGGCGAGCGAGATCAGCGAGCCCGTAAAGCCGAGCACTGCCGAGAAAATGAGCAATGCATTGAGGTCGAGCCCCACGCCTTGCTCGTCCAGGATGCGCTCCACGCCCAGCAAGCGCAGCGTGATGCTCAGTACGACAAGGATTGCCAGGTTGGTCGCGATGAATAGGAGGATTCGTTTCATGAGCCTTTCACGAGTCGCACGAAGACCGGTGCGCTCTTACGAGCGCGGACACAGACTGCACCGTGCCTTGCGGCACGGCGTGTCGTCGAATTAGGGGCTCTGGTTCCGGGATTCAAGGCGGTCCCAGACGGGGCCGGCTGGACGGGCGAGGAAGTGACTAGCCGGCTCGGGCCGGACTGCGCTTCGAGCACTCGAACGACCCGAAGCCGCGATCGCGCTCAGATGTCGTCGCGATCGTCGTAATCGTCGTCGTAGTCGTCGTCCTCGTCGTCCCAGTCGTCGTCCTCGTCGTCGTCCCAGTCGTCGTCGAGATCGTCGTCCTCGTCGTCCAGGTCGTCATCGTCGCTCGACCAGCCTTCCGGCTCTTCGGCGTGTTCAAGGTCGAGCTCGCGCCACGTATCGAGGTCGATCTCCTCGATATCGCCGTTCTCGTACTGAAGCTCGATGATCTCTTCGTCCGGGTCGACGGACAGCACCTGAAAGATCTCGTTTTCCTCGAGATCTTGGTACCACTGACCTTGAACCGGGTCGTAGTCTCTACCCACGTAACACCTCATCGACGAAAGCCGGTGCTCGGACCGGCTGCATAGCGAGAGAATATTAAGGGCGTCGTCCCGTAGCTAGCAACTCGATCGCGAGCGCCTTGAGGCAATGATCGCCACGCGGACTGGCCGCCGTAGTCACGCTTCATTAAGCTAGCAAGCTGCGCGTCCCAAGGATGTCCGAGGCGCGCTCTTCGCCCTTTCAATTCGAGCGTCGCGACGAGGAACGATGGTGCGCAATGCGCGGCATCGTCCCATCGAGCGCATCTTCGGTGCATCCTGTGTCAATCGAGAATTCATCGCAGAACGAGCAGAGCCGCTCGGCATCGCCGCTGGCGCGGTCGCGGCGCATCGTCGTCAAGATCGGATCGGCACTGCTCGTCGATTCGGCAACCGGTCAGCTCAAGCGCGACTGGCTGCGGACGTTGGCAGCCGACGTTGCGAGCTTGCACGCGCGCGGCTGTGAAGTCCTGCTCGTCTCCTCCGGCGCCATCGCGCTCGGGCGCCGTTCGATCGGCTTGCCGCCGGGCCGCTTGAAGCTCGAGGAAAGCCAAGCCGCCGCTGCCGTCGGGCAGATTCGGCTGGCGCGCGCCTGGCAGGAGGTGCTCGAAGAGCACGGGCTGCAGGTGGCGCAAATCCTGCTCACTTTTACCGATACCGAGCAGCGGCGGCGCTATCTCAACGCACGCAGCACCCTCAATACGCTCCTCAAGCTGCGCGCCGTGCCGGTGATCAACGAAAACGACACAGTCGCGACTGCAGAGATTCGCTACGGCGACAACGATCGGCTCGCAGCGCGCGTGGCGCAGATGATCAGCGCGGATTGTCTCGTCCTGCTGTCCGACGTGGTCGGACTGTACACGGCGGATCCAACGCTCGATCCCTCGGCAGTGTTCATTCCCGAGGTCAGGGACATCACTCCTGAGATCGAGGCGATGGGCGCGGGTGCAGTCTCCGATGTGGGCTCGGGCGGAATGGCAACGAAGATCGCGGCGGCCAAGATCGCGGTCGCGGCGGGGTGTCACATGTGCATCGCGCTCGGGCGGGAGCTGCACCCGATCAAGCGCATCGAAGAAGGTGCACGCTGCAGCTGGTTCTATCCGACGGCCAATCCGACCACGGTGCGCAAGCAGTGGATTGCCGGCTCGCTGCGGCCCGCGGGCGAGGTCGTGCTCGATGCAGGTGCCGTCGCGGCGCTCAAGGCGGGCAAGAGCCTTCTGCCGGCGGGTGTGACCGCGGTGATCGGGACGTTCGAGCGCGGCGACGCGCTGATCGTGCGCGATCCGGCCGGCCGGGAAATCGCGCGCGGACTGTCCGCCTATTCGAGCCGCGAGGCGGAGCGGTTGCGTGGGCGCCAGTCGCATGAGATCGAGTCGCTCCTGGGCTATCGCGGCCGTGACGAGCTGATTCATCGCGACGACCTCGTGCTGACCGCGCGCGACTGAGCGAGCAGCGCGGGTTTCGAAGCCACGGCGACCCGGCGAGCTCGCTACGGCAAGAGTTACGTATCCGCTCGCGCTACGCGGCGCGATCAGCGTCGGTTCACGGGGATGTCGAAGTAGCGCGATGCGGGCGGATCGCTCGCGGGGTAGGTGTCCCGCAAGGAGTTGTCGATGGCAGGCTCGCGGCTTGCTTGGGGGTGGGCGATCTGCCAGCGCCGGTTGGCTCTTCGAACAGCGCTGCGAATCGCCGGGAAGGCGATGAGCGCCACTGCCCCGGCCAAGGCCAAAGTGCCCAATAGCTTCGGGTAAGAGCGGCGATCGGCGTCGTCAAAATGGCGCATCGGGAATCCTCCAACGGTGCTGACCTAACGCGCTGCCGGCGGGAAGGTTGCGTGCGCGACCGGCTGGCGTGCTTGAGGTTGCTTGCTAGAATGCCCGCATGAACGCCATCAATACTGAATCTGCCGCTTATTCCTCCGAAATTGCCGCCATGATGGATGCGCTCGGGCGCGAAGCCGTGGCGGCAGCAACAGCGCTGGCACGTGCCTCCACGGAGGCGAAGAATGCCGCGCTTTCGGCTGCGGCGCGCGCCATTCGAGCCCAGCGTGCGGCAATCCTGGAGGCGAATCGCGTTGACATGGACAACGCACGCGCGCGCGGTCTGTCGAACGCGATGCTCGATCGTCTGTTGCTGGACGACAAGCGCATCGAGGCGATGGCCAAGGGCATCGAAGAGATCGTCGCGTTGCCCGATCCGATCGGGACGATCATTGCCGAGTGGACGCGCCCGAACGGGTTGAGGATTCAGCGGGTGCGCGTGCCGCTCGGCGTCGTCGGCATCATCTATGAGAGCCGCCCGAACGTGACGGCCGACGCCGGCGCGTTGTGTCTGAAGTCCGGCAATGCCGCCATCTTGCGCGGCGGGTCGGAGAGCACGCGGTCGAGCGCGGCGATTCTCGCCTGCCTTGAAGCCGGACTGCGTGAGGCGGGGCTGCCCGCCAAAGCGATCCAAATGGTTCCCACGACCGATCGAGCGGCGGTGGGCTACATGCTGTCCAGCATGGCGCAGTTCATCGACGTGGTCGTGCCGAGGGGCGGCAAGAGTCTCGTCGAGCGAGTCCAGCGCGAGGCGCGCGTGCCGGTGATCGGACATCTCGAAGGCAACTGCCACGTGTATGTGCACGCCGCCGCCAATGTCGAGATGGCCAAGCAAGTCGTGCTGAATGCGAAGCTGCGGCGCACCGGTATCTGCGGAGCGGCCGAAACGCTTCTGCTCGATGCTGCTTTCCCGCATGGCGTGGAGATCGTGAAGGCGCTGCTCGATGCGGGATGCGCCGTTCGCGGCGATGAAGCCGTCCAGCGTCTCGATCCGCGCGTGACGGCCGCGACCGAAGCGGATTGGTACACCGAATATCTCGATGCAATCATCGCCGCGAAGGTGGTCGACGGCGTCGATGCAGCTGTCGAGCACATCGCGAAATACGGCTCAGCGCACACCGAGTCGATCGTGACGGACGATCAAGCCGCGGCCGACAAGTTCCTCGCCGCCGTCGACAGCGCGATCGTCTTGCACAATGCCTCGACCCAATTCGCCGATGGCGGCGAGTTCGGCATGGGCGCGGAGATCGGTATTTCGACGGACAAGTTCCACGCGCGTGGGCCCGTCGGCGTCGAACAGCTCACGAGCTACAAATACGTCGTGCGCGGCTCAGGGCAAACGCGTCCGTAACGTCCATCTGCAGGGATTGTGAGCTTCGACGGCGCGAATCCGAACGTGCCGCATATACTTTGCGCGCACGAGCTATATCACGGTGGCCGAATGCGAAACTCGGATTGGCGTTCGTTTTGTCTCCCGCTCCTTTTGGTATTCGCTGCATTCGCTGCTGCCCCGTTGAGCTTTGCGCAAAGTCCCTCGTTGGAGCAGCTGGCGGCGCAGCTCGAGGCGCGACGTGCGCAAGGGGTCGATGTGCTCGCGCCGCGCAACTTTCAGGCGGCGCTGCAGGCCTATGAGGCCGCACGCAAAGATGTCGAGCGCGGTCGTAACGTCGCGCGCATCGGGGAGCGGCTCGCCGAGGCGGAGGCCGGCCTCACGCGTGCCGATCAAGCTGCCGAATCGGCGCGGCGCCTGCTCGCCGGAGTGATCAAGGCGCGCGAAGATGCATTGGCCGCCGAGGCGCCCAAGTTCGTCCCTGATCTCTGGGCGCGCGCCGCAGACCGCTTCCGTGCCGCCATGATCGAGAACGAGGGCGGCAATCTCAAGAACGCGCAACGTCGAGCCGCCGAGGCGGAAGTGCTGTTGCGCGATGCGGAGCTCAACGCCATCAAGGGCAGCGTCCTCGGCGAAGCCCGCGCGACGATTGCGCGCGCCGACGCCGCGAAAGTCGGGCGTCTGGCGCCCCGCACGCTCGAGGCGGCCAAGCGCTACCTCGCCGAAGCGGATCAGGAGATTCAGCGTAACCGCTACGACCTCATGCTGGCGCGCAATCTCGCGGCTCAGGCGACCTACGAAGCGCGGCATGCGTTGTATCTAGCCGAGCTCATCGCGCGCACGCAGGCGCAGCGCGGCGACGAGGCTGGTCTCGAGGCGCTGATCCTGTCGTGGGAGGAGCCGCTCAAGCGCATCGCATCGAGCGTGAATCTCGAGGCGCGTTTCGATGAAGGGCTGCAGCCCGCGATCAAAGAGCTCGGCGAGCATGTGCAGCGGCAGGAGCAGGAGCTCGGGCGGCTGCGTCAGGAGCTGCGCGACCGTGAAGAAGAAATCGCCGGCCTGACCAAGGAGCTCGAACGGCTCGAAGCGCGGCTCGGCGGCGTATCGCAGGAGCGGCTGGCGTTGCAGCGGCGGGTCGACGCGCAGGAACGCCTGCGCGCGAACGTGCTCGCCATCGAGCGGCTGTTCACGCCCGACGAAGCGCGCGTGTACCGTCAGGGCGACGATGTCGTGATCTCGCTGCTCGGCATCAAGTTTCCGTCCGGCCGCAGCACGATCGACGCGAACAGCAGCGCACTCATGCTCAAGGTGCGCGATGCGCTCGCACTCTTCCCCGATGCTTCGCTCACCGTCGAAGGGCACACGGACGCGCTCGGCAGCGATTCGGCGAATCTGATCCTTTCGCAGGATCGCGCCGATGCGGTCAAGCAATACCTCGTCACGAACTTCGGCGTCGATCCCGAAAAGGTGACCTCGATCGGTTACGGCGAGGCGCGGCCGGTCGCGACGAACGAGACGGCCGAAGGGCGCGCACGCAACCGGCGCATCGATCTCATCATCCACATCACGCCGCGTTGAGGCGCCTGCGGCGCACGGCTACGGGTGGCGGTGCGCGCCGTGCGCACAGTGCTCGCACTGTACCCAGCCGGAGTCGCCGTTTACGTAGTGTTCCTTTTTCCAGATCGGGACGCGGTGTTTGACCTCGTCGATGATGTAGCGACACGCGGCGAATGCTTCTGCCCGATGCCGTGAGCTCACGCCCACCCATACTGCGATCTCGCCGATGGCCAGCGAGCCGAGGCGATGGACGCAGCTGGCCTTGATCACCCCGAAACGTTCGATCGCTTCTTTGACGATACGCTCGCCTTCCTTGATGGCGAGCTCTTCGAATGCCTCGTATTCCAGGCGCGTGACGGTGCGTCCTTCGTTGTGGTTGCGTACCCAGCCTTCGAACGCGACAAATCCGCCGGCTGCCGGATCGGCAAGTTGCGCGCGATAAGTTTCGGGCTCGAGCGGTGTATGGCTGAACGCGAACACGCTCATCCTCCCGCCACCGGCGGAATGAATACCACTGTGTCGCCGTGCTTGAGCTCGGCGTTCCAGTCGCTGAACTCCGTATTGATCGCGACCTTGATCTGCGCTGGCCGCAGCGCGAATCCATGTCGGCGCTGCAGCTCCTCGTACAGCTCCATGGGGCTGCGTGCGCGCGTATCGAGCACCTCCTCGCGACGGCCTGCTTGCTCGCGCAAGACGGCGAAGTACTGCACGCGGATCGACACGCTCTCGCGAGACGGGCGATCGAAAGTGCTCGATGCGGTCGGGCGACCCAAGCGTGCGGCCGCTGCGAGCGATTCGTCGGGCGTGTTGACGTTGTCGAGCGCCTCCGGTTCGGGCAGATCGAGCAGCTTGCAGCCGACGTTGATGAGTAGCTTGCGCGGACACTTCTTGTCGGCCTGCAAATGCTTTTCTACCTCGGTGCGTGCCGCAGGTTCCCATATCGCGCACAAGGGCTCGGGCAGCCCGTCGTGGCTGCTGCGGTACGCGGTGGCGATATACGAGGGATCGCGCGCCTCGATCAGGTGGCGCAGCGTGCGCTCGGTGATGAACGGCAGATCGCATGCGATCACGAGCCAGGCGGCTTTGGGGTGCTCGGTAAGCGCAGCGGCGATACCCGCCAAGGGGCCGATGCCGGGTGTCTTGTCGACGATCTGGGGAAACTTCGCCCGAATCGGCTCATCGCGCTGATCGGGACGTACCGAGACGAAAGTGGCCGTGCACAAAGGCGCAAGCAGCTCGTAGGTCCATTCGAGCTGCGTGCGGCCGTGATAGGCCAGGGCGGCTTTGTCGCGCTGCATGCGCGTGCTCGCGCCGCCGGCGAGAACGAGTCCGAAGAGAGGCGCCGTTTGCGTCATGACGTGCTCGAAAGGGGCTGTCGATCGGTCGCGGGCTGCGCGTAATCGGATTTGCCGCCGTGCTTTTCGATGAGCTTGGTTTCGGCGATCACGATGTCGTGCGAGAGCGCCTTGCACATGTCGTAAATCGTCAACGCCGCGATGCTGGCTCCCGTCAGCGCTTCCATCTCGACGCCGGTCTTGTGATGCACGCCGACCGTGCAACGGACCAGTGCGTCGTCGCCCTCCATCTCGATCGTGACCGTGCATTTTTCGATGCCAAGCGGATGGCAGAACGGAATGAGCTCGTGCGTGCATTTGGCTGCCATCGTGCCCGCCACGATCGCGGTGTGAAAGACGGGCCCTTTGCTCGTGGCGAAGCCATTATCGCGAAGCGCGCGCGCGACCGCGGCGGGAAAGCGTACGCGCGTTTCCGCCGTCGCCACGCGATAGGTGACGTGCTTGCCGCTCACGTCCACCATCGTGGGCGCGTGTTTCGCATCGATGTGAGAGAAGTCGGACACGGTTCGAGAGACCTTAGCCGCCGATGTAGTACATCTCGATCTTGCGCAGAGGCTGGCCGCGCGCAGTGAGCGAGGCGCGCAGCTCGCTGTAGCGGTCGCTGCGCTGCAGCCACGTGGAACGAATAAGCTCGATGAGCTCCGCATCGCTCGCGCCGCTGCGCAGCGGGCCGCGCAAGTCTACGCCCGTCGTTGCGAAGAGGCACGTGTAGAAGATGCCTTCGGACGAGAGGCGTGCGCGCGTACATGCGCCGCAGAACGGATTGGTAACCGACGAGATGAAGCCGATTTCTCCGGCGCCATCGTCGAAGGCATATCGTTCGGCAACTTCGCCGTGATAGTTCTCCTGCACGGGGTGGATCGGCCAACGCGCGTGAATGCGCTCGACCAGCTCGCGCGAGGGCACGACGCGATCGAGACTCCAATGATTGCGGTTGCCGACATCCATGTATTCGATGAAGCGTACGATGATGCCGGTGCCGCGAAAGCGTTCGACGAGATCGAGCACGCAATGGTCGTTCACGCCGCGTTGGACGACCGCGTTGATCTTGATCGGTGTCAGCCCCGCCGAGAGTGCGGCGTCGATGCCGGCAAGCACTCGGTCGAGCTCCGCGAACCCGCCGCTCATGCGCTTGAAGATCTCTGGATCGAGCGAATCGAGGCTCACCGTAATGCGATGCAGGCCGTTCGCTTTGAGCTCGGCGGCGTGCTGCGCAAGAAGCACCGCATTCGTCGTCAGCGCCACATCGTCGACGCCCTCGATGGCGGTCAAGTCGCCGACGAGCTCGGAGAGGTTCGGGCGTAGCAGCGGCTCGCCGCCTGTCAGCCGCACCTTGCGCACGCCGAGTTGCACGAACAGGCGCGCGATGCGGACGATCTCTTCGAACGACAGGCGATCAGACGACTTGAGAAAGCGGTAGTTGTCATGAAAGGTCTCCCGCGGCATGCAGTATGGGCAGCGGAAGTTGCAGCGATCCATGACCGAGATGCGCAGATCGCGCAACGGACGGCCGCTTCTGTCGCGAGGCGTCGCGTGCGAACCGAGCTCGATGATGCGCTGCGACTTCATGATCTCACCAACGGTAAAAGGGGACCGGCGTGTCGCGCTTGGCGAGCGTAGGTCCAGGCGGGAGCTCCACGAAGCCGTCCGTGCCCAGCAACGAGACGAAATCGCCGGAACCTTGCGTCGGATGCGGGCGAGCCCGCGCCGAGCTGTCGAGCACAACGGGCAGGAAGAACGTCAATGCCGGTTTGACCTCGAAATCCGCGGTCAGCGCGACGGTCTGTGGCTTCGTCATCGCGGCCGAGGTCGCGACATCAAGGCCCCGATACACGTAGCGCGCAAGGCAGATCAGCGTCGATACGGGATTGCCGGGCAAGGCGTAAACCGCTTGACCGCGCGGTCCGACGCCGAACCACATCGGCTTGCCCGGCCGCTGGGCAATCTTGTGGAAGATTCTCCGGACGCCGAGCTCATCGAGCACCTGCGGCACGTAGTCGAAGCGCCCCATCGATACGCCGCCGCTCAGGATCAGCACGTCGTTCGTTTCCAGGTGTGCAGCCAGGCGCGTTCGCAGGCTCGCGAGGTCATCGCGCAAATGATCGGTTTGCACGTGGCGATAACCGCGGCGGGTGAGGGCGGCGAGGACGGCGTAAACGTTCGAGCGATAGATCTGCCATTCCTGGACGACCTCACCGGGCTCGACCAGCTCGTCGCCGGTCGAGATCACGACGATGCGCGGCTCGCGCGTCACGGTGACGCGTGCGTTGCCATTGGAGGCGAGCACGGCAATTTCGGCCGGACCGAGCCGCGTCCCGCGCTCGAGCAACAGCTGTCCTTTGCGGCAGTCGAGACCGCGGCTATGAACGTTGAGCATCGGACGAGGCTCGACGTCGGCGGCCAGCTCGGCCACGCCATCGCGAACGGCGAGCTTTTCGACGGGCACGACGCAATCGCAGCCGTGCGGCAGGATCGCGCCGGTCATCACTTCGATGCAGCTGCCGGGATCGGGCAGCGTGAGCGGCGGCGCGCCGGCCGGCTGCGTGCCGGCGATGCGCAAGCGGCGGGGACCGTCCGTTAGACCAACCGTCGACAGAGCGATGCCGTCCATGGTGACGCGATCGAACGGCGGTTGATCGCGTTCGGCGTAGATGTTTTCACCCAGTACACGCCCGATTGCGCTTACCAGCGGACATTCCTCGACCGGCAGACGGGCGGCCTGGGACTCGATTGCGTGCTGGGCTTCCGCGGGGGAAATCATGACCATCTCAGGAAGAATCGGCCTCAGGATACCGCTTTTGCGCGGCGCCGTCGGATGATGCGAAACGTCACAGACGAAAAAGCGCCCGGCGCCATGCGCCGAGCGCTTTTTGTATCCGACCGGTGAACGGTCTAGCTTGCGGGTGCGACGAAACGCCCGCGGCCCGCGACGGATGGTCTACGTCGTGGCGGCGGCGCGCGCTCGCAGATCTCGATCAGCTCGAACGAGCCTTGAAGATGCGCACCTGCTCGTTGAACAGCTTCGCCTTGCGCTCGAGCTCGTCCACGGCGGCCGCCAGCTTCTTCTGCTGCATCGACTTGAACGTCATCGACTGCGCGCCGGCGCCCTTCGCCTTGGCTTCTTCGTCGAGGCAGGCCTGGAACGCTTTGACTTCTTCGTTGTACGCCTTGAACTCCTTCATGGCGGCGAGCATTTCAGCCTCGGTGGCGGTCGCGCCATCGGGGATCGTCGCCGGCGCCTTCGGGAAGGGGCAGTCGGCCTGGGCAGCGGCGCTCAAGCCAAGCGACGCAAGGGCAAACGTGGAAAGCAGCGCTCTTGCCTTGTTTTTCATGATCTTAATCTCGCCTCAATCAATAAGCGGCCTCCTCAATGGAAGCCTTCGGGCCTGTTCATCGGCGCTGGGCAGGCGGACTTGAGGTCGAGGATGCGGCAAGTTCACATAAGCGCCGCACCAAAGTGGAAAACTGCGGCGCATATCTCGCGTCGCGGCAGGCATGCGCGCGTCTCGTACGCGGGTGAGATGACCGCGACGAGACGGCCTGCAGGCGCGGGGTTAACCCGCAAGAGTTTGATTAACTCTTCTTGTCGCGCGCTTTGAAGACCTTGACCTGCTCATTGAAGCGGTCGGCATGCGACTGGAGCTCTTGGACGGCGGCGTCGTGCCGCTTGGTGTAGATCGCTTTGATCTGAGCGATCTGCTCCGGAGTCGCATCGGGGCCGGCCGCCGCAATGCGCTCGTTCGTTTCGGTCTCGAGGCACTCGAGATAAGCGGTGACGCGCTCGTTGTAATCCTTCACGGCTCGCATCGCCTCGAGCATCTCTTCACGCGTGGCGGTGAGCCCATCGGGCGCGGCTGCCGGCGGCTTGGGGTAGACGCATTCCGCGTTGATCGCCATGGAGAGCAGCGTGCCGGCGAGGAGGGCACCGATAGTTGAGATTTTCATGCTTGAACGCCTCCGTCTTTTACCGCGTGCCGACACACGCGGATGTGCTGTGTGCGGGTCGGCGGCTGCAGGGACCTGGGGATCTTAAGGCGGTTGGGCGATTCTCGCCACGTCGATGCGTGCGAAGTCTCGGAATGCTGTACGGCGGCTCGGCTCCTTTGTAGGCTCAGCGCTCGATCGTGACTGACCTCATGACCGCTGCCGAACTCGATGCACTTCGCCTGAGCCTTTCCGTGGCGCTTCGCAGCGTCCTGTGGAGCTTGCCGTTTGCGATGCTCGTGGCGTGGCTACTCGCGCGCTCGCGCCTGCGCGGGCGCATGTTGCTCGATGTGCTCGTGCACCTGCCGCTGGTTCTGCCGCCGGTCGTCGTCGGCTATTTGTTGCTCGTGGTTTTCGGCACGCAGGGCGTGCTCGGCGGATGGCTGCTCGAGCGCTTCGGGATTCAACTCGTCTTCACCAGCGCCGGTGCTGCGTTGGCCACCGCGGTCATGTCCTTCCCGTTGGTCGTGCGTGCGATTCGTTTGTCGCTCGAGGCTGTCGATCCGGGACTCGAGGAGGCGGCCCGCACGCTCGGGGCAGGCCCCTGGGATCGATTCTTTACGGTGACCTTGCCGTTGATGTTGCCGGGGGTGCTTGCAGGTTCGGTCGTCGCGTTTGCGGCGGGGCTCGGACAATTCGGCGCCGTCATCACGTTCGCAGCCAATATCCCTGGCGAGACTCGCACGCTGCCGCTTGCGCTTTACACCGCGCTGCAGACGCCGGGCGGTGAGGCGCTAGCCGCCCGGCTGGCAGCTATTTCGATCGCGCTCGGGTTGTTGGGGTTGGCGGCTGCCGAGCTGCTCATGCGGCGTGCGCGGAGTCTGTTGGGGCGTTGATGTTCAAGGTCCGCGTCCGCCTCGAACGCGAGGATTTTGTCCTCGATGCGTTGATCGAACAGCAGGAGCCCGGTGTGGTGGCACTCTTCGGGCGCTCCGGCTGCGGCAAGACGACGCTGCTCAACGTCATCGCAGGACTGCTCAAAGCGCAGCAGTCGTACGTCGAGATCGACGGCACGGTGCTCGAAGACAGTGCCCACGGGGTCTACGTACGCAGCGAGCAACGGCGTGTCGGATACGTCTTTCAGGATGCGAGACTCTTTCCGCATCTCGATGTGGCCGCCAATCTGAAGTACGGATGGCGCCGTGCCGGACAGCGCACGGTCGGTTCGCTGAGCTTCGAGGAAGTCGTGCAGCTGCTCGGGCTCGAAGGGCTCTTGAGGCGCCGTCCGCATCAGCTCTCGGGCGGCGAACGTCAGCGTGTAGCGCTCGGGCGCGCGCTGTTGTCGCATCCGCGCGTGCTTTTGCTCGATGAGCCGCTTGCGTCGCTCGATGCCGCGCGACGTGACGAGGTGCTTCCCTATCTCGAGCGGCTGCGCGACGAGCTGGCCATTCCGATGCTCTACGTGAGTCATCAGTTCGACGAAGTGCTGCGGCTGGCAACGCATGTCGTGCTGATGCAGGAGGGTCGCACCGTTACTCAAGGCGCGCTGGATACGATCAGCCTGCATCCTGCACTGCGCGCGATCGTCGGGCCTGACGCAGTTGGTGCCGTGCTCAATGGTCGCGTCGAGCTTGCGGATGGGAGCACGGGCTTGGCGGCGGTGCGCGTCGGTGAGAACGTCTTGCATGTGGCGGTGCCGGCGGCGCGACCCGGCGCGCACGTGCGCGTACAGCTGCTCGCCCGCGACGTGATTCTTGCAACGGTTCGCCCCGAAGGATTGAGCGTTCGCAATGTGCTGAGCGGCTCTGTGGCGCGCATCGTCGAGGACGATTCGGATACCGACCTCGTGTACGTCGACATCGGCGGTCCGCTCGTGCTCGCGCGCGTGACTCGCGCCGCGTCGCTATCGCTCGCATTGCGCCCAGGCGCGCCGGTGTGGGTGCTGGTGAAGTCGGTTTCGATCCGTGGCCATGCGTATGTCACGGAAGCGGCCCCGCCGGTCGTGACGACAGGTTCGGCGTAACCGGCTTTCGCCGCGGGCACGCGCTTCCGTATGCTTCGGTCATGAACGCGCAAATTCCTGCGGCTCAGGCCGGCTCGAAGCTCCTCGGCCATTTCATCGACGGTCGACGTGTCCCCGGCGAGGGAGGCAGAACGGCCGAGGTGTTCGATCCCGCCTCGGGCAGCGTGACTGCGCTCGTCGCTCTCGCTTCCGAAACGGAAGCGCGCCGAGCGGTCGCTGCGGCACGCGCAGCACAACGTGCCTGGGCCGGCACGCCGCCCGTGCAACGCGCGCGCGTGCTGTTTCGTTACAAGGCGTTGCTCGAGTCGCACCAGGAGGAGCTCGCTCGCCTGATTACCGCTGAGCATGGCAAGGTGTTGGCGGATGCACGTGCCGAAGTGGCGCGCGGGATCGAAGTCGTCGAGTTCGCTTGCGGCATCCCGCAGTTGTTGAAGGGCGAGTATTCGAGCGATGTCAGCCGCGAGATCGACAGCTGGTCGTTGCGCCAGCCGCTCGGCGTCTGCGTCGGTATCACGCCTTTCAATTTTCCGGCGATGGTTCCGCTGTGGATGGCGCCAGTCGCGCTCGCATGCGGGAACGCGTTCGTGCTCAAGCCATCGGAGAAGGATCCGTCGTGTCCGCTGCGTCTTGCGGAGCTGTTCATCGAAGCGGGCGGTCCGCCGGGCGTCTTCAACGTCGTGAACGGTGATGCGGCTGCCGTCGCGGTGCTGGTAACGGATCCCGACGTCGCTGCGGTGAGCTTCGTGGGTTCGACGCCTGTCGCGGAGCGCGTCCATCGCCTCGCCGCCGAGGCGGGTAAGCGCATTCAGGCGCTCGGCGGTGCGAAGAATCATCTCGTTGTCATGCCCGATGCCGATCTGCGCAAAGCAGCGCAGGCGCTCGTGGGTGCGGCATTCGGTTCGGCCGGCGAGCGCTGCATGGCGGTGTCGGTCGCCGTTGCGGTCGGCGGGTGCGGCGATAGACTGATCGACGAACTAAAGCCTTTGGTTGCAGCGTTACGCATTGGTCCGGGGTACGAGCCGAACATCGACATGGGGCCGCTGATCACGGCCGCCCATCTCGAACGGGTGCGCGGATACATCGAGTTGGGCCTCCAAGAAGGAGCGGAGCTCGTCGTGGATGGCCGCAAGACCGTGGCATTCGAGCGCGGATTCTTTCTCGGGCCCACGGTGTTCGATCGGGTCGCGCCGCGCATGCGCATCTACGAGGAAGAGATTTTCGGTCCCGTGCTCGCGATCGTGCGGGTCGATGATCTCGACGCGGCGCTGCAGCTCATCAATGCGCATGAGTTCGGCAACGGCGCCGCGATTTTCACGCGCGATGGCGCCGCCGCTCGCAAGTTCTGTGCGCAAGTCGAAACGGGGATGGTGGGAGTGAACGTTCCGATTCCGGTTCCGGCTGCCTATTACAGTTTCGGCGGCTGGAAGCGCTCGCTCTTCGGCGATGTCCACATGCACGGCGCGGAAGGCGTGAGGTTCTTCACGCGCCTTAAGACCGTGACAGCACGCTGGCCAGGGGATGAGCCCTCGCAGGCCGAGTTCGTCATGCCGGCCGCACGCTAGCTTGGTGCTCATGACTACCTTCGTTGCGCGCCTCTTGTGTGTCTTCCTATGCAGTGCTTTGACGGCAGCCGCGGTGGCGGCCGAAGACACGCGGCCTCGTGTCGGGCTCGTGTTGAGCGGCGGCGGCGCGCGCGGCGCAGCTCACGTGGGCGTGCTCAAAGTGCTCGATGAGCTGCGTGTCCCGGTCGATGCGATTGCCGGCACGAGTATGGGCGCTGTGGTCGGCGGGCTCTATGCCTCCGGCATGTCGGCCGAGGAGATCGATCGGCTCATTCGCTCGGTCAATTGGCAGGACGCGTTTCAGGATCGCCCGCCGCGCGAGGAGCTCGGCTTTCGCCGCAAGCAGGACGACCGCAACTTTCTCGTGCGCTATGCGCTCGGCGTAACGGATCGAGGTTTCGTGATGCCGCGCGGCCTGATTCAGGGACAGAAGCTCGAGCAGGAGCTGCGCAAGGCGACGCTTGCGGTGGCGGATATTCGCGATTTCGATGACCTGCCGATTCCTTTTCGCGCCATCGCGACCGATTTGGAAACCGGCGAGGCGGTGATCATGAAGTCGGGCGACCTTGTCTCGGCGCTGCGTGCCAGCATGTCGGCGCCGGGCGTGTTCGCTCCCGTGCAGCGCGATGGGCGTCTGCTCGTCGACGGCGGGTTGGTCGAGAACCTGCCGGTCGATGTGGCAAGATCGATGGGCGTCGACGTACTCATCGTCGTCGACGTCAGCTTCCCTCTCTATGCGCGCGATGAGCTGACGACGCCGCTCGAAGTCACGAACCAGGCGTTCGCGATCTTGATTCGCAGCCGGACGTTGGAGCAGCGCGAGAAACTCACGTCCGACGACATTCTCATCGATCCGCCGCTCGGTCGCTTCACGTCAGCCGATTTCAGCAGGGTGCCCCATGCCATCCGTGCGGGCGAGCAGGGCGCGCTGAGCGCCAAGGAGGCGCTCGCTCGATTGGCCCTGAACGAGGCAGCTTATCGACGCTACTTGGCTGCGCGTAAGACCAAGTCGATCGAGACGCGCACGATCGGTTTCGTGCGCGCTGACGAGAGCTCAAAGGAATACGAGGCCTTGGTGCAGGCGACCATGCGCGATCTCATCGGTCGCTCGTTCGACAAAGACATCATCGGTCGGCGGCTCTCGGCGTTGTATGCGCTCGATCGCTTCGAATCGATCGACTACACGCTCGTGCAGGAAGAGGCGAGTAGCGGCTTGGAGCTGAGCTTGCGCCGCAAGAGCTGGGGCCCGAACTACGTACGTGTCGGGCTCAATCTCGAAGACGACTTCGAGGGCAACAGCCGCTACAACGCCGCGGCACGCTTCATCGTCACCGAGCTGAACGGCTTGGGCGGCGAGTGGCTCACCGATCTGCAGATCGGCGAGAACCCCAAGTTCTTCACGGAGTTCTATCAGCCGCTGTCGCTCGCCAGCCGATACTTCGTCGCGCCGCAGCTGAGTCTCGAGGAGCGCAGCGTCTTCAGCTTGCAGGGTCGCGATCGCATGGCCGAATACAGGGTGCGCTCGGCCTACGGGGGGATCGATGTCGGTCGCGAGCTCGCTAACTGGGGCGAGATCCGAGTGGGCGTGCGGCGCGGCCGCGAGCGCTCGCGCATCCTGATCGGCGATCCCGAGTTGCCGACCGCAACTTTCGAGCGGGGCGGGGTGTTTGCGCGCTTCTCTTACGACAAGCTGGACAGCATCTTCTTCCCGCGGCATGGCCAGCAGTTCGAATTCCACTGGCGCGGCGAGCGACGCAAGCTGGGCGGCGATCAAGACTTCGACACGTATGAAGGCACGTGGCTCGTGGCGCGCTCGCGCGGTCGCAATACGCTGATTTTCTGGACTGATGCCGGCACGACGGACGACTCGCCGCTCACGCCGGAGAGCTATTTTTCGCTCGGCGGATTTTTCAATCTCTCCGGTTTGCCGCCCGGGTACATGTCGGGACCGCACTACGGCATCGGCCGACTGATCTATTACCGGCGCGTCGGGCGCGGCGGCTCGGGCGTGTTGGATCTGCCGGCTTATGCGGGCTTGTCGCTGGAGGCGGGAAACACGTGGCTCCATCGCAGCGACATGTCGATAGACGATCTGCGTACCAACGGCAGCCTTTTCTTCGGCGTCGATTCGCCGCTGGGGCCCGTCTATCTCGCGACCGGCTTCGATGAAGACGGCGACAAGGCGTTCTATCTGTTCCTGGGTCGCACGTTCTGATCAGGCGGCAGCCGTCGCCGCTTCTACGCTGCGGCAGTAGCTCGGGCGCAGGCTGTTCCGCGCCGCATGCCGCTACGCGAGCGGCAGGCGCCGCTCAGCGCTCGATCTTTTCGAATTCGAGCGTCGGCTGATCGCCGGGGCGGAAGTAGACGTAGCGACCGCTCATTTCCTTGAGCGCCCGATCGCGTTCCTCGCGCGTGGCGAACCAATGCTCTCGACTCCAGTCGCTGCCGACGAGATTCCGAAACGGATCCGTCGAACGCACCTTCACGCGGATGCCAAAGGGCAATTGCTTCGGGATCGGGCGGGCGAGATTGTGCTCGTGGCAAATCGGCATAGCTGTATCGGACTCGAAGCATGACGCAAAGGTGCGACATAGCATACGCAGCGCGCTCGAGCGAGGCTAGAGGCGCGCACGCCGGCCAGATCTCATTCCTGCATTGAACCTAGCAGCGCCTCGCTTGTCATACCCGCGTGTCTCGTGACGTCCGCATCGAGATCACGCAATCGATCTCGAACCTTTCGCCGCGCGGCACGCTCCGATGGTCGTGAATTCCTTGCGACGGACACCGGTGCGCGCGTACACACGAGCACACTCACAGGTTCGCGAATGCCTTTTTACACAGGCGTAACAAATTCTTCCCTCGCAGTGTGTAACTAACGTGGGCCTTGCTGCATCTGAAGGTTGTACGCATTCGCGCGCCTTGGAGTCGACGTTGGTCTCGCAGGCTTGCGCCAAGCTAAGTGAAACATACGGAAGAGGTGTCAGATGATTCTTGGAACTAGCCCTCAATCGCTAGGGAGCTCGCTGGGACTTTGGCAGGAGAACTCGGGCAACGTCATCTACACCACGAGGGCGCAGGTCGAGGACTACGTTCTGGCCGGCGATCGCATGGCGCTCCTGTGTGCATGGAATGGGCGGCAGGAGGTCAATCTCGATGGTCGTCGTGTCGTCGTCGACGACGATACGTGGCTTGCCATCCCGAACGGCGCAGCGAGCGTGCGCGTGCGCGGCGGCGAAGGGATACGTGCGCTGACGATTCTCTTCCGTCGCGGCATGCCAGAGGAGGTGCTCGGCGCGCTCGTGACGCCGGAAGATCGCTTGCTCGAGAGCGGCGAGGTCGATACACCCTCGGCGCTACCCTTCTTGCCGAATCTGCAAGTGCACGATCGCAGCGTCACGCCGGTCTTGCAGTTCATTGCGCGACATCGCGAAGCCGGCTTGCAGGATACGCTTTGGTACGAAGAGCAGCTCGCGTTCCTGCTCGAGCGGATGCTGCTGCGTCATCGTCAAGTCGTTGCCAAGGTGCGCGCCGTGCCGGTGCGTCGCGCTGCGACTCGACGCGAAATTTTCCGGCGCATCTCGCTGGCGACCGATTTCATTCACTCGAACTACGAAAAGCCGTTGATGCTGAGCGACATGGCGCGTGCAGCGTTCTTGTCGCGGCATCATTTCCTGAGGCTTTTCAAGCACGTTCACGACGTTACGCCGCACGAATACCTGCAGCGCAAGCGTACGAGCGTGGCGGCGCGTCTGCTGCGGGGCAGCGAGCTGGCGGTCGAGGAAATCGTCAAGCGCGTGGGGTTCGATTCGCGCTCCACGTTGTTCCGAGCGATGCGTCGCTTTCACGGCATCACGCCGCGCGAATGCCGCCGCCGGACGAACGATGTCGTCATTTCGATGGGCACGGCTGTCGCAGAACTCTGAGCGTGGCGCTCCGCAGGCCGCGGGGAGCGCAGCGGCGGGTACACTAACGGCTTTCCAAGCCAAGGGGACCCGCTCATGCGCTCCTTTCGTCTGAAAGGCGTGATGCCGTCCAAGGAAGAGCTACTTCCCGGGCGCAGCACTCCCATGCCTGTGCCGGAACGTCATGCAGTCAATGGCAATCGTATCGTGCCGCCGTTTCCGGAGGGCTTGAAGCTTGCTCTATTCGGGCTCGGTTGCTTCTGGGGCGCCGAGCGCAAGTTCTGGCAGTTGCCGGGTGTTTACAGCACCGCGGTCGGTTACGCAGGGGGCGGAACGCCCAATCCCACCTACGAAGAGGTGTGCACGGGTTACACGGGACACAACGAGGTCGTCAGAGTGGTGTACGACCCGGAGCGCATCACGTACGAGCAGCTGCTCAAGACTTTCTGGGAATCTCACGATCCGACGCAGGGCATGCGTCAGGGCAACGACATCGGCACCCAATACCGCTCAGGTATCTACGTCTACGACGCCGAGCAGCGCGCCGCTGCCGAGGCAAGCCGTGACGCCTATGCTGCCGCGTTGCGTCGGGCGGGCTACGGACCGATCACCACGGAAATCCTCGATGCGCCCGAGTTTTACTACGCCGAGGAGTACCACCAGCAATATCTGCACAAGAACCCGAACGGCTATTGCGGGCTCGGCGGCACGGGCGTGTCGTGTCCGATCGGACTCGGCGTGACGAGCTAGCTCGTGCGCCGACGAGGCGGGCTCAGAGCGGCGGTTCTTGGCCCGGATTCGGGTCTTCCATCGGATACGTCACCACGCCGCCGCTTTCCGATGAGGGCTGCGGCTGCACCGCGGGGGCGGATGATGCTTCCGTGGTCTCCGGAGCGCGACGTCCTGACGTCGCGCGCGTCCCGCGCGCGGACCGTTCGATCGCTGCAATGAACTGCTGCGCGGGGCCGGAAGCGGGTGGAGCGTCGAGACGAATGATCTCGCTGGCGAGCACTCCGGGGCGTCGGTAGAAGGCTTCGTTGGAGCGATGATCGATCGTGAGCGCGGAGCCGTCGAGCGCGACGCCTGCAAAAAGGCCGCTGGCGCGCGAATATGAGTACACCTGCGCAGTCAGTCCTACATCCGTCGCCGCGGAGCTTTGTCTCCCCACTGGGCCTGCTGCAACGGAAGCGTCTGCGCCGAGAGTGACCTTGCCGCCGACGATGCCTTCGATGCTGTGTCGTGACGTGAACACGAGCACGACGTCGGTGGATTGGACGCCGACTTGGAAGCCGAAGCTCCCGCCGGTCAAGTTCACGAAGATCGGGTTGCTCCACTCTCCGTTTTCCTTGCGCACCACCAATACGCCCTTGCCGCGTCGACCGCCGATGCCGAGCCCGACCTTGATGACGTCCGGGACGACTGCGACGGCATAAGCGCGCTCGAGCAGCCATGTGGGAATGTTCTGCTCCGGCATCTGCAGCAGCTCGTCCAGTACCTTCGTCGCGGTCAAAAGGCGCGCATCCTGTCGCTCGGCCGCGACGGCGCAGAGGCTCAAGAGCGACAGAATGACGACGGCAAACCGAGCGATAAGGGCGTGAGCTCGCATCTGGTCCGATCTCCTACACGACGGTGCTCTGTCAGGCCAGAGACTTTAGCAGATAGGGACGACTTCGTGATCTGCGTCGGCGGCCGATGTTACGGGTGCGACGCGGGTGCCGAGCTGCGTATCGACGCCAACAACTTCTCCAGCTCATCGCGCTGGCCGCGCGCAAGATAGAAGCGTTCCACGCGCTCCCGTGCTGCGATACGCGCGTCGTGGTCCGCGCTGGTGTCGGTGGCCAGGATTCTGTAGCTATCGGCGAGGTGGTGCTCGGCTTCTTTGAGCCGACCTTGCAGATGCAAGACTTCCCCGAGCGCGCTCTGGGATCGAGCAGCGCGCCACGCGGGTGATTGCGTGCGCTTCCAGCGATTCATTGCGGCCGTGAGATAGGCCTCGGCATCGCTCAGCTGTCCCTTTTGAAGCAGTACCTCGCCAAGCAAGTGCTCGGAAGAGGCTACGTAGGGATGATCGGGCGGCAGCGTTTTCTCGTAAGCGTCGAGCGATAGTTTCAGCTGCTCTTCTGCTTCCGCAAGCTTGTTGCGCCTGATGAGCACGCTTGCAAGTGCTGCGCGGCTGTAGGCGGTGTCCTGATGGCCTCCACCGAGGGTGGCTTCTTGTATCGACAACGCTTGTCTCGCGAAGGTTTCAGCGTCGGCTATTAGGCCTTGGGCACTTCGCACTCGGCCGAGTAGCGCGTATGTAGCAGCCACTTGCCGACTTTGGAGGCCATATAGCCGTATTTGATTGTCCAGACACGCTTCTAGAAGTGGCGACGCCTCTTCTAGGCGACCTTGCCGAACGAGGATCTCAGCAAGGTTTACGTTCGCCATGACTCGATCCGGATAAAGTGTGGGGACAGTCGCTTCGTAGATACGGACAGCGTCACGAACTTGCTGCTCGGCCTGTCGTAGCTCATCCATCCACAAGTGCGCAGCAGCGAGATCAATCATGGCGCTCGCTACTTCCTGGTGATGAGGGCCAAGCAAATCGCGATGCAAGGCAAGACTTCTTTCGAAGTACGCTTTCGCGGCGTCGAGGTTGCCGGCGGCGAGTTCGACGCGGCCAAGATTTGTCATCAATCGCGCGTATCCAATAGAGCCCGATCCGCGATTTCGCTCAGATAGCGTTATCGCCTGCTGAAGCGTTTCGTGTGCTCGACCGAGATCGCCGGCTTCTCTCAAGGACATGGCAAGCTCGGCCAAAACCTGCGTGCGTCGCGAGCCGTCGGGATCAGGCAGCTGCCGGCGCAGATACTCGGCTTCTTGGAGAAAGCTGACCGACAACGCGAACTCGTTCTGACGGCGGTAGGCGCGACCGATGGCTTCGAGCAGTCGCGCGCGCACCTCGGGATGCTGGCTGAGGTCACCCCTAATGTTGCGGCCCGCTTGGTCGAGCAACTGCCGTGCCGTCACCTGTTCGCCTTGGGCAGTGAACGGATCCGATGCCTCGAAAATGCGCAGCATGAATTCCGAGACGCTTTCGGCACGCGTGCTTTCAATGGTAGCTCGGTCGCGTTCGGCGGCGATGCGTTTTGCCTGAACGGACATCGTGACTGCGAATGCGACGATCAATATTGCGAAAACGCTGCCTGCCGAGACACCGAAGGCATGGCGGCGGATGAAGCGGGACGAGTAGTAGGTCCAATTGCCTTGGCGTGCCTGGACCGGCTCGCGCGACAAGTACCGCTTGATGTCGTCGGCAAATTGCTCGACGGTACTGTAGCGATGCTGCGGCTCTTTGCGCAGCGCGCGCAATACGATCGCATCCAGATCGCCTGTCAGCTTGCGTGCGAGCTTGTCGGCCGTCATGCGGCGCGCCGTCGCGATCGCTTCCAGCGTGGTGGTGGTCGAACCGTCGGTGGCGACGCGCTTGATTGCGGCGCTCGGTCGTTCAGGATCCGAGACGCAAATGGTGCGCTCGAGCTCCAGTTGGCTCGCGGAGGGTAAGACCTTGTATGGGCGTAGCCCCGTGAGCAGCTCGTACAGGACGACTCCCAGCGTGTACACGTCGCTCGCTGTCGTCACAGGGCGGCCGAGAATCTGCTCCGGGCTCGCGTACTCTGGGGTGAGCAGCCGATCGTTCATGCGCGTCAATGCGAGGGCGGCTGCATGACCAGGGTCGAGCAGCTTGGCGATGCCGAAGTCGAGCAATTTCGGCGTGCCATCGGGCGTCACCAGGATGTTCGCGGGTTTCAGGTCGCGGTGAACGATCAGATTCTGGTGCGCGTACTGCACCGCGCGACAGATCTGCAGGAAGAGCTCGAGTCGCGCTCGTAGGCCCAGTTGCTCGCGATCGCAGTAGCGGTCGAGCGGCTCGCCATGGACATACTCCATGATGAGGAAGGGCTGACCCTCCGCGGTCTCGCCCGCATCGATGAGGCGGGCGATATTCGGATGATTCAGGCTGGCGAGAATCTGTCGCTCGGCGCGAAAGCGTTGGCCGAGGTCGCCGTGGAGGATGGCCGAATCAATGATCTTGACGGCGACTTGGGCGGAGTACTGCCGGTCCGCGCGTTCTGCAAGATAAACCGTCCCTGTGCCGCCGTGGCCGAGGATGGACACGAGGCGATAGTTGCTCACGATGCGCCCCAGCATGGCGCGACGGCGATCGTGCGTCGTACGTTGCAGCGCCGCCCCTACCGCATGGGTGAGGGGGCCGGTCGAATCCCCCGAATCGAATGCGAGGAGGTTCCTCAACTCTTCGCGCAGCGCAACATCGCTGCCGGTTTCGCGCGCGATAAACGCCTCGCGCTCCTTAGGCGGCAGGTCGATGGCGCGCGAGAACAGATCCTGTATGCGCGCCCAGCGTTCGGATGCTCCGCCTGTGCCGAACGAGGTCATGTCGGATCAGTGGTCTCGTCTGGGGGATGACGAGAGGGACGAATCTGGCTCAGGATCCACGCCTTCGCGAGGCGTAGCTCCCGATCCACCGTCGCTTCGGAAATCTTGAGCGTTTCCGAGAGCTCCTGGTACGTGAGCCCGCCGAAATAGTGCAGCTCGACCAGCTCGGCAAGTCGAGGATTGCTGCTCGCCAGTCGCTCCAGGGCTTCGTCGATCTCGATGACATCGATGTCCCCCGTCGTCGGCGGACCGAGGTCCATGTCTTCGAGCTCTTCCACGGAGCTGGTCGTCGTCGTGCCTCCGCGCTTCTCGCGCAGACGCATCTTCGCGTGATCGACGAGGATGCGCCGCATCTGTCGCGCTGCCACGTTGAAAAAGTGGACGCGGTCTTGCCACGGGATGTCCATCTCCACGAGCTTGACAAAAGCTTCATGGACGACAGCCGTCGCTTGGAGCGTGTGTCCAGGGCGTTCCTGTCGCATGTACTTGCGAGCCCTGTTGCGCAGCTCCTCGTAAATGAGCGGAGTGAGTTGCTCGAGCGCCCGCGAATCTCCCGATTTCCAGGCGGATAGCAGCCGCGTGACAGCTTGGCGGTCTGGCGGGGGAGTCATGGCTGCGTTCGTCTTACTCAGGACAGGCCTCCCATAGGTCGCGGATAAGACAAGAGATTAAGCCTCCGGCGGCCTGATCGCTATTGTCCCATCGCTTAAGCGCAACGAGCAGATTTGCGCTTGCTTCTTGAGTCTCCTCTTTCCTGGGCAGAAAGGTCCCCTGCCCGGCATCTCCCCCCGTCCCGGCCTAGGCAAATCACTGATTGTTCGAGAAATCGTCGCAGCGCCCTGCCGCCTTGTGACGGAACGCACGGGACGTCGTCGCTTACGCCTCGTGACCTGGTTCTCACTTTTCTTGCTTCTCCCTAGGAGGTGTACGCGATGTTCAAGTCACTAGTTTCAGCCGTGGTGCTGGTTCCTGCTGCCTTAGGTCAATTAAGTCCTGACTACGCTGCGGACGATACATTCTCAGTCCTGGACGAGCAGATTCAGTTCCGCTCGGTAGCGCCGATTGCAGTCGCAATTGAGAACCGTCCGATGAATCCGCCGCTGGAGCGGTTGGCGATTGAGAACGGTCCGATAAATCCGCCGCTGGAGCGGTTGGCGATTGAGAACGGTCCGATAAGTCCGCCGCTGGAGCGGTTGGCGATTGAGAACGGTCCGATAAATCCGCCGCTGGAGCGGTTGGCGATTGAGAACGGCCCGATAAATCCGCCGCTGGAGCGGTTGGCGATTGAGAACGGCCCGATAAATCCGCCGCTGGAGCGGTTGGCGATTGAGAACCGTCCGATGAATCCACCGCTGGAGCGGTTCGCGATTGAGAACCGTCCGATGAATCCACCGCTGGAGCGGTTCGCGGCTGAGAACCGTCCGATGAATCCACCGCTGGAGCGGTTGGCGATTGAGAACGGTCCGATAAATCCGCCGCTGGAGCGGTTGGCGATTGAGAACGGTCCGATAAATCCGCCGCTGGAGCGGTTGGCGATTGAGAACCGTCCGATGAATCCACCGCTGGAGCGGTTGGCGATTGAGAACCGTCCGATGAATCCACCGCTGGAGCGGTTCGCGATTGAGAACCGTCCGATGAATCCGCCACTGGAGCGGTTGGCGATTGAGAACGGTCCGATGAATCCACCGTTGGAACAACTTGATGTTGGGAACAGTGTCGTCTTGCAAGCGGTGGCGTGAGTCGAAACCAAGGCGTTCGTTTTCGATCAACTTGTCAAGGGCAAGGTGCGTGAGGCGCCTTGCGCGGGAGAGAACTAAGATGCAGCTTAACGTCGCCCGTGTGAGTCTGGGCATTTGTTTGGTCTTGCTTGCTGCAGGATCGGGCGCAATCTTCTATGCGCATGACGCATCCGCGCTGCGAGAACAACGACACGGTCCTACAGCGGTGCCGCTGTCAGTGTCGAAGGAGTCGCTCCCGACTCCGGAAGTAATCTCAGAGTGGAAAGCCACTGCGCGTACCACTGAGTATCTGAGTCCCCAAGTGCCCATCTAAGCGCAACGAGGCGCTGTCTGCATATGCAGACAGCGCCTCGAATTGTGCGCTAATTCACACGACTGTCGCGCTCGCAGACGTTGCACGTCACACTTGCTTCGTTGACATACATTCAACGCGTATAGCACCCTACTTGCGTCGTCTTGGTAACGCTCGAGCTTGTGTTGCCAAGCAAAAGGCAAACCCACTGAAAAGTGGGGACGCAAAGCCACCGGTCTAAAGGAGATCCTAAGACAGCGGGGTTGCCGACTAGCGTGTCGCAACGCGGCTCGCGTTTTCGTGCCCCGTCCGTGCGGCCGTGGCTTTCTGCGGTTCACCCGTGCTCTATCGACAGCCACGAATACGAATGCCACGACCAGTACAACTCAGTGCGAGCCGATCGTTGCGCTATGTGCTGCCGCTCGTGTTGCTGCTCGCGTCAGGAAGCGGGTGGTCCGCGCCATCGGACTTGGTCGGTCAGCCAGCCGCGGATTTCGCGCTCCGCTCGTTGTCGCATGACAACATTCGGCTTTCCGAACAGGTAGGCGAGGTCGTGCTCCTGAATTTCTGGGCGACGTGGTGCGGGCCGTGTCGTCAAGAAATGCCGCTCTTGGAAGAGATCTATCAAAAGTATCGGCGGGCAGGTCTGGTCCTGCTCAGTGTCAATATCGATGAAGACGCGGCGCAAGCGGCCGAAATGGCGCGCACGCTCGGTGTTTCCTATCCGGTGCTCATGGACAGTCGCCATGAGGTGGCCAAGGCATACCAGATCGGCGTCATGCCGGTCACGGTGCTCATCGATCGTGCGGGCACGATTCGCTACGTCTCGGAAGGATTCAAGCCGGGATACGAGAGCCGCTACACGGACAAGCTGCGCGAGTTGTTGAACGAGTAAGTTGTCGCAAGGACCAGGAAGGCATTCTGGGTGAAACCATGTTACGTACGTTGACCGCTGTGTTGCTGTGGCTGCTCGTGTCTGCGGCTTCTGCCCAGGATGCTGCGCGCACAACGGATGAGTTGAAGAGCCTCGATCAAGAGGTGCAGGCGCTCAAGAAGGAAGTGCTCGACCTCAATCGCGAGCTCTTCGTGCTCGAAGAGGAGCTGCTGTTTCCCGCGAATACGCAGGTCGCGGTATTCGTCTCGATGGACGTGGGCGAGTTCTTTGCGCTCGACTCGGTGACATTGAAGATCGACAACAAGGAAGTCGCCAACTATCTCTACACCGAGCGCGAAGCGCAGGCGCTGCTCAAAGGGGCCGTGCATCGCGTCTATGTCGGCAATCTGAAGGCCGGCGAGCACGAGCTCATTGCAATCTTTACCGGCAAGGGACCGCATGCGCGCGACTATCGCCGCGGTGCGACTGTGAAGCTCGAGAAGGGCGTCGGCGCAAAGTACGTCGAGCTCAAGATCAGCGATCGGGCGGTCAGGGCCCAGCCCGAGTTCATCGTCAAGCAATGGGAGTAAGCCATCTCTCGCGTCACCGCTGAGTGCCCAAGGATGAAACTCTCCCGTTGTGCCGTGTTCCTTCTGGCGCTCGCGAGCGGTCTTGCGCTCACGACTGCCGCCGCGCGCGGGCGCGCCGTCGCCGAGCAGCCGCTCGTTGGCACGCCGCAAGTCGTCAAAGACCTGCGCTGGGGTGACGTGCTCTTCTACTTTTATCAGGGCGAGTACCTGAATGCGCTGACGCGGCTGAGTGCTGCACAGGAGCTCGGCTACTTGAACGAGCACGCTCTCGAGGCGGAGCTGTTGAAAGGTGGGCTCTATCTGTCGCTCGGTCAGCACGAGGAAGCGGGCAGGATTTTCAGGGCTCTCCTCAACGACAACGTGCCGCTCGACGTCCGTAACCGCGCTTGGTTCTACCTGGCGAAAGTCTGGTATCAGCGCAACTATTTCGAGGAGGCGGCAGCGGCGCTCGCTTCGATCCGCGGCGCGTTGCCCGGCGATTTGGAGCCGGAGCGGCATCTGCTAGAAGCGCAGGTGCTCATGTACATGGAGCGCTATGACGAAGCGGTTCGAGTGCTCGAGCGCTGGCAACCTGTCGGCGACGGCAACGACGTCTGGTCTGCGTATGCGCGGTTCAACATCGGCGTTGCTTTGGTTCGACAGGGGCGTATCGACGATGCAGTCAAGTTGCTCGACGGTGTGGGGCAGCTGCCGGCACCGAACGAGGAACGAGCGGCATTGCGCGACAAGTCGAACCTCGCGCTCGGCTACGCATTGTTGAAGGCGGATCGTCCCGCCGAGGCAAAGCAAGTGCTGCAGCGCGTGCGCCTCGTAGGGCCGCAATCGAACAAGGCGTTGCTCGGTGTGGGCTGGGCGGATTCGGCGCAAGGGCGATTTACCAAGGCCCTGGTGCCGTGGCTCGAGCTGCGGGATCGAAACCTGCTCGATGCGGCGGTGCAGGAGTCTTACCTCGCGATTCCTTACGCCTATGCGCAACTGGGCGCCGAGCGTCAGGCGGCAGAGCAGTACATGCTCGCGGTGAACGCCTTTGCGGAGGAACAGGCCCGTATCGATCGATCCATCGAGGCTATTCGCAATGGTGCGCTGCTAGAGGCGCTCGCCGACCACGACGACGAGCGCGCGGGGTGGTATTGGCAGCTGAAGAATCTGCCCGATGCGCCCGAGACGCGTTACCTGTACCACTTGTTCGCATCGCACGAGTTCCAGGAGGGGCTCAAGAACTATCGGGACCTGCGCATCATGCAGCGTAATCTCGATAACTGGGCGCTGAGCATCGATGCGTTCGAAAGCATGATCGACACGCGCCGCAGGGCGTACGCCCAGCGTTTACCGATGCTCGAGGCGACCTTGGAGGGAGTCGATCTCGATGCGCTGGAGGCGCGCAAGAACGAGCTTGAGTCGCGCATCGCAGCAATCGAAAGAGACAACGACATCGTCGGTCTTGCAACGGAGCGCGAGCTCGCGCAGTGGCGCAAGATCGAGCAGCTCGAAGCTGCGCTGGCAAGCGCCGATCGGTCCGACCCGATCGTGGAAGAAATGCGCGAGAAGGTGCGGCTGCTGCGCGGTACGCTGTTGTGGGATTTCAATGCAAGCTACAAGGCACGGCTCTGGCGCGCTCGCAAGGATCTGAGAGAGCTGGAAGTGGCCTACCGCGAAGCGCGCCGTCGCTCGGTGCTCGTCGAGCGTGCGCGCGACGAATATCCGGCGCGTACCGAGGAGTTTGCCCGGCGCGTCGAGCAGCTGCGGCCGCGTATCGAAGGGTTGAGAGCGCGCTTGGCCAGTACCGCAGAAGCGCACAATCGTCACTTGGCTTCGATCGCCATTCGTGAGTTGGAGGCGCAGAAGGAACGCCTTGCAGCCTATTCGTTGCAGGCGCGGTTCGCGCTGGCATCGATTTACGATCGCGCGGCGAGCGGCAAGTCCGGGGGTGGCGAATGACTGCCCGCGTGCTCGTTCGCCGTACGCCAGCCGCCAACGGCCGAGTCCGGCACGTATGCAGTCGAGCCGTAGCCTTGGCGTGCGCAGCCATGGCTCTGAGCGGGCCGTTGGCTCACGCCGCGGCCAAGGGCAAGACGGGTACGATCAAGGATCTCGAAGATCGCGAGGTCCAGGTCACGCGCGATCCGCCGACCGACGTCACGCCCGAACAGGCGATCGAACAGTACCGGCGCTTCCTCGAGCTGCAAGCCGCGCACGACAAGATGCGTGCCGAGGCGATGCGTAGGCTCGGCGATCTCAAGCTCGAAGTCGATGAAGCAGGACGCGCCACGGACGCGGAACGCATCGGTGGCCTTGAAGTGCAGGAGGCCATCGAGCTGTACGAGGGCTTGTTGGCGGCTCATCCGGATTACGAGCGCAACGATGCCGTGCTTTATCAGCTCGCACGTGCGTATGAAGCGCAAATGCAGCCTGAGCGCGCGCTGCACGTGCTCGACCGGCTGGTCGAGCGCTTCCCTCAAAGCCCGTTGTATACGGAAGCTCAGTTCCGGCGCGGCGAATTGCTGTTCAGCATGACGCGCTATGGCGATGCCGGCCGCGCGTATGCGGCGGTGATCCAGTCCGGCCCGGATTCCGGCTTCTACGAGCAGGGGCTCTACAAACACGGCTGGGCGTTGTTCAAACAGAGCCGCGGCGAGGAAAGCGTCGAGTCGTTCCTCAGGTTGCTCGATCGCGTGTTGATCGCCGGCGGCAAGGTGCGTCAGCCGGATGCGTTGTCGCGACCCGAGCGCGAGCTGACCGACGACGCGCTACGGGCGACCGCGATCATCTTCGCGGATGACGAGGGGCCTCAGACGCTCGATGAGATGCTCGCGCGCCGTGGCGATCCGTTGTATGCCCATCGTCTTTACGAGGCGCTCGGCGATCTCTACCTCGAGAAGGAGCGCTATCAGGATGCCGCGCTTGCCTACGAGGCTTTCGCCAAACGACGGCCTGACGACCGCTTTGCGCCGTCATTGCAGATGCGTGCGATCGATGCCTATCAGAAGGGCGGATTCGCTTCGCCCGTGCTCGAGGGCAAGCAGGCTTTCGTCGAGCGCTATGGGTTCGGTTCGGCGTTCTGGGCGGGTCGCACCGTCGAGGATGCGCCCGAGGTCGCGGCGCAGTTAAAGGCGACGCAGAAGGATCTCGCCGAGTACTATCACGCGCTCGCGCAGCGCGAGAAACAGCCCGAGCAGTATGCTGCCGCGGCGCGTTGGTATCGCGCCATGCTCGATTCGTTCCCGCAGGATGCGGACGCGCCCGCTACGCGATTCTTGCTTGCCGAAGTGCTCTTCGAATCGGGACGCTTTGCCGAGGCCGCGCGCGAGTACGAACGCACCGCGTACGACTATCCGCTGCATCCCAAGTCGGCGGCAGCGGGGTATGCGGCGCTCATTGCCTACGACAAGCACAAGCCGTCGCTCTCGGGCGAGGGGCTTGCGCTCTGGCATCGCCAAGGGATCGAGAGCGCGCTCATGTTCGCGACGAGCTTCCCGGAGCATCCTGAATCGGCCCGCGTGCTCACCAAGGCGGACGAAGAGTTGTTCGCGCTCGATGAATTCGATCGCGTCATCGAGGTGTCCAAGCAAATCCTCGAACGTAACCCGCCGGTCGAAGCGGCATTCCAGCGCACTGCGGCAACGCTGCTCGCTCACTCGCTCTTCGATCGCGGACGCTTCGCGGAGGCCGAGGCGGCGTACTTGCGTGTACAAACGTATCTGCCTCCTGGCGATCCCGATCGCAACGCCATCGAAGAGCGCATTGCTGCGTCGATTTACAAACAGGCCGAAGCCAAGCAGGCCGCGGGCGATGCAAGCGGCGCAGTGGATGACTTCCTGCGCGTGGGCGCGCTTGCGCCGAACGCGAAGGTGCGTGCCAACGCCGAGTTCGACGCGGCGAGCATTCTGGTGCAGAACAAGCAGTGGGATCGCGCTGCGACGGTGCTCGAAGCGTTCCGTCGTAACCATCCGAATCATGAGTTGGCGCCGGAAGTCACGCGTGCGTTGGCTGTCGCATACCTCGAAACAGGTCAGTCGCTGCAGGCCGCCGCCGAGCTCGAACGCATCGCCGCGCGCGAGCAGGAATCGGTAGATGTCCGGCGTGCGGCGCTTTGGCAGGCGGCTGAGCTGTACGAGAAGTCGGCATCGCCTACGAATGCGGCGCGGCTGTACGCGCTTTATGTCGAGCAGTTTCCGCGTCCGCTCGATCCTGCCATGGATGCGAGACAGAAACTTGCGGACATGGCGGGCACGCAGAACGACGTTCGCACTCGGGCGCGTTGGCTCGCAGAGATCATTCAGGCGGATAAGCAAGCTGGCGCGGAGCGCACCGATCGCAGTCGGTATCTCGCCGCCAAGGCGACATTGGAAACTGCGGAGCCGCATGTGGCTCTCTTCAACGCGGTCAAACTCGTGGCGCCGCTCGATCGCTCGCTCAAGGCCAAGCGCGAGGCGATGGAGAAGGTGCTGGCGATCTACGGACAAGCGCTCGATTACGGCGTGGCCGAAGTCACCACGGCTGCCACCTATGGCATGGCGGAGCTTTATCGGACGCTTGGTGCCGATCTGCTGGCGTCGGAACGGCCGAAGGACCTCGATGCCGATGCGCTCGAGCAATACGACCTCTTGCTCGAGGAACAGGCGTTCCCGTTCGAAGAGAAAGCGATCGAGTTGCACGAGCTGAATGTCGCGCGCACGCGCGAGGGCATCTATGACGAATGGGTGCAGCGCAGCTTCGATGCGCTCGCCAAGCTGGTGCCGGCCCGCTATGCGCGCACGGAGATAGGGGAGGACTATGTACCGTCCCTGCAGTAAAGGAATGCCTGTGCGTGCCTGGCTCGTCGGTCTGCTGAGCGTGCTGCTAGGCGCCTGCGCCGGGACGCCATCGACGCAAGAACGAGCGGAACGGGCCACGCGATCGTCCATCGACGACGAGCGTGTGCTGGCCGGCGGCGCTGCGGCCGACGCGTTGCCGCCGCAGGCGGTCGAGCGTTTCGAAGCCGCGGTCGTTCATATGAATGCAGGCGATACGGCAGCGGCCGAGCAGGCGTTTCGCGCGCTCGCCAAGGACTACCCGACGTATTCGGGACCGCTCGTCAATCTCGGCATTCTCGCGGCGAAGAATGGCCGCCTCACGGAGGCGGAAGAGGCGTTCAAGGCAGCGCTCGAGCGCAATCCGCGCAATGCAGCTGCGTGGAATCAGCTCGGCATCGTGTATCGCAAGCAAGGTCGGTTCGCGGATGCGGACAGAGCCTATCAACGAGCGCTCGAGCTCGATCCGCAGTACGCGAACGCTTATCTCAATCTCGGCGTGCTCTGCGATCTTTACTTGCATCAGCCGCAGCGCGCGCTCGAAGCGTACGAGCGCTACCTCGAGCTCAGTTCAGCGCCGGATGCGCGCGTGAGCGCTTGGGTCAGCGAGTTGCGCAAGCGCGCCGGCGGTTGACGCAAGCGCCAGGTCGAAGGAGCGAAAGATGAGAAGTCGCGTGATGTTGCTCTCTGTGATGACGGCGCTCGCAGCGTCGGCGGCGTTTGCGGCCGAGCCCGAGGGATCGGCGGTCGAGGCCGACCCCGAGGCGTCGGCGCAACCGTCGGCGAGCACCGACAGTCAGCCGGCGCGTCGCGCTGCGCGCGCGTCGGCCGATCGGCTCGAGCTCGAAACGACCGTCGTGACCGGCAACAGAGAGCTGCCGAAAGTGCTCTACATCGTGCCTTGGAAGAAGGCCGAGCTCGGCGACTTGCCGGGGCAGCCCTTCAATACGTTGCTCGATGAGGTGCTCACGCCCGTCGATCGTGACGTTTTTCGTCGGGAAGTGACGTATTTCGAAGCCCTGACCGAAAGCGCAGACGCGACGCAGTCGACATCTCGGCCCCGGCAGTGAAGGGCATTATGTCTGTCTATTGAATGGCTTCGGAGGATTCGGAGGAACCATGTACGCGTCCGTCGTGGAATTCTTTGTCAAAGGTGGGGCCTTCATGTACCCCATCGCATTCGTGTTTGCCGCGGGCGTGGCGATTGCCATCGAGCGTTGGGTGTATCTGACGATGACGCAGACGCGCAATCGCCAGTTCTGGGGGCAGGTGGCGCCGTTGCTGCAGCAAGGGAACTTCCGGGGCGCCGTGGCCATGTGCCAGAAATCGCGCGCTGCGATCGCGCACATCTTGACCTACGGCTTGGCGCGCCTGGAATCGGCGCGTCGTCGCGATGACGTCGAGAAGGCGATGGAAGAGAGCCTGATGGAAGTAGTGCCGCGGCTCGAGCGCCGCACGCATTATCTCTCGACGTTCGCGAACCTGGCGACGCTGCTCGGTCTGCTCGGCACGATCGTCGGCCTCATCCAGGCCTTCACAGCCGTCTCGAACGCCAATCCCGCGGAGAAGGCCGATTTGCTCTCGGCCTCGATCTCGGTGGCGATGAATACGACCGCCTTCGGTCTGATTGCAGCCATTCCGCTGCTGCTCGTCCATGCGCTCATTCAGACCAAGACGACCGAGATCGTCGACAGTCTGGAGATGGCATCGGTGAAGTTCTTGAACACGCTGACTGAGCGTCGCTCCGAGGCTGCCGCATGAGTCTGACCCGCTCGCGACGGTCCAAGCCACGCGAACAGGAGATGCAGATCACCGCCTTCATGAACTTGATGGTGGTGCTGGTCCCCTTCCTGCTGATCACTGCCGTCTTTTCGCGCATGTCGATCATCGAGCTCAATCTGACTTCGGGCGGACCTCCGCCGACCGAAGCGCAGCAAAGCTTCGAGCTCGCGGTCGTGGTGCGCAAAGGCGGTATCGACGTGGCCGAGCGCAGCAGCGGTGTGCTCGGTCGCTACCCGATCGGCGAGCAGGGCTATGACTACGGCGCGCTGCGCGAGAAGCTCAAGCAGATCAAAGCGGAGTTTCCCGACGTGATCTCGGCGACGATCCTCGTCGAGCCGGACACGCCGTACGACGTGATCGTGCAGGTGATGGACACGGTGCGAACCTTCCCTGCGCAGCAGGGCGGCTCGTGGGTGCAGGCCGAGCTGTTCCCGGAGATCTCGATTAGAGACGCCCCGCAATGACGAAGTCGAATCGAGCGCGGCGTATGGAGCGACACCACGCGCGTTTGCGTCGTGGTTCGGGTCTCAACCTCGTTTCGCTCATGGACATCTTCACCATTCTGGTGTTCTTCCTGCTGGTGAACTCCGCTGAGGTGCAGACGCTCGAGACGCCGAAAGACATCGCGCTGCCCGAGTCGATCGCAGAGAACAAGCCGCGCGAGACCGTGGTCGTGCACGTCTCGCACGATCAGGTGCTCGTGCAGGGCGATCCGGTCGTCACCCTCGCGGAAGTCGAGGCGCTCGAAGGCAATATCATCGAGCCGCTCAAGGCGGCGCTACAGCGGCAATCCGATCGCGTGCTGCGCGAGGCCGCGGCAGCCGACGCCGCAACGCGCGAAGTCACCATTCTCGGCGATCGCGAGCTGCCGTACCGCGTGCTCAAGAAGATCATGGAGACTTGCACGGATGCGAATTACGGCAAGCTGTCGCTGGCAGTCATCCAGAAGCAAGACGAGGCCGCGCAAGCGGCCGCGGCGACCGGCTGAGAGTTTCGGGCATGGCTACGATGACCGCTTACTATCGGACTTACGATCTCCCGTGGAACGTACCCCACGAGGAGAAGCAGCGGCTGCGTCGCCTCTTTGCCATCTGCTTCGGCATCACGCTGCTGCTATCCGTGATCGTGCCTTTGCTGCCGGTGCCCGAGCGGCAGGTCGAGCAGGAACAGGTCGTGCCGCCGCGCTTCGCCAAGCTCGTGCTCGAGCGCAAGGTGGAGCCGCCGCCTCCGCCGCCCCCGCCGCCGAAGGTCGATCCGTTGCCGGAGACGCGGCCGACACCGCAGCCGCAGACCCAACCGCAGCCGCAAGCACCCGTGGATCGGGTTCAGGAGGCGCGCCAGAAGGCCGCGCAAGCGGGCTTGCTGCCGTTCCAGGAGCAGCTTGCCGCGTTGCGTGACAACACCGTGATCGAGAAGGCAGGCCAGACGAAGAACTTGATCGGTACGGCCGGCGAGACGACGCGCGCCGAGCGCTCGCTCATTACCTCGAAAGTCGGCACCGGCAGCGGCGGCATCAATACGGCGAATCTGAGCCGCGGCTACGGCAGCGGCGCGGGCTCGCTGGGCGGGCATGAAACGACGCAGGTTTCTTCCACGTTGGCGGCTGGCTTGCCGGCGCGCGACAACGTGCAGCGCGGCGGCAGCGGCAAGGCATCCCGCAGCGAGGAGGAGATTGCCCTCGTATTCGATCGCAACAAGGGCGCGATCTACTCCATCTACACGCGCGCGCTGCGCGATAACCCGAACCTTCAGGGCAAGCTCGTGATCGAGCTGACGATTTCGCCCGAAGGCGAGGTGACTCGCTGCGAGATCATTTCGAGCGAGCTCAACGATCCTGAGCTCGAGCGCAAGCTCGTTGCGCGCATCAAGATGTTCCGGTTCGAGCCGAAGGACGTCGGTACGATCACGGTGACCAAGCCGATCGATTTCTTCCCGGCGTAGCGTAAGGAGCCCATGCGAGGACGAAGCCTGGGCAACTCACAAGGTCAACCAACCGCGCAGGCCAACGGCGTGGCCGAGGGATGCGCCATGCGCTCCGGCCACGTCTCGAAGGGATATCGACTGTCGTCATGAACATCCAAGCGGAAATTCGCCATTTCTCGGAGCTCTCGCCCCTCGATCAGGCGCGTTTCCTGGCGCGCTTCATGTACGAGCTGACCTTGGAGGCGCGCAACTTCTACGGGCCGGGCGGCGAGCGGGCGATCGATGCCGACAAGTTGCGTTTCATCAACGAGATTCAGCACCGAGTCACGCGCTTCATCGAACAGATCCTCATCGACGATCCGGCGCGCACATCGAACGAGGCCATGCTGGGATTGCTGCTGGCGCCGCGCGCGGAAAAGAACATCGAAAGCATGCTGCACGCCGCGTATTCGCGTACCGTACAAGCGGTGGCCTGAGCCGCAATCGCCGCGTCTGTTAGACTTCGCCCCACCAAGCCATCCGCCGGACCTGCGCGGTTAGTTGTTCATCTCCGGCCGGCAGGACGGTTCGTCGTCATCGTCGAGCTTCGATGCCTCGCTCAGATATCTATTTTCCTTCCAAAGACGCCGAGCTGCGCGAAGACGTGCACATCCTAGGTGCGCTCGTCGGCGAAGTGATTCGCGAGCAAGGCGGGGATGCACTGTTTGCCGCCGTCGAGGAGGATCGTCGCGCCGCCATCGCACGGCGCGACGGCGACGCGCGCGGCGAGCAGATCCTCGTGCAGCGGACCTGCGACGTCCCGCCGGCCGAGGCACGCGATCTCATTCGTGCTTTCTCGACCTGGTTCGATGTGGTGAACATGGCCGAGAAAGTGCACCGCATCCGGCGACGCAGACAGTATCTCAACGAGGGTGCAAAGCAGCCGGGCGGCTTGGCCGAAGCAATCGAGCAGCTCAAGCTCAAGGGGTTCGACCTCGTCGATATTCGGCGACTGATGCTCAGGATGCGCATCGAGCCTGTCTTTACGGCCCATCCGACGGAGTCGACACGGCGGACCATCCTGCGCAAGCAGCAGAAGATCGCTCAGCTGTTGCTGAGCCGTCTTGGCCTGCCGCCCAATGCGGTCGAGACGCGCATCATCTGGGAGCGCATTCGCTCTGAGATCACTTCGGGTTGGCAAACGGCCGAGAACTCTCGCGAGCGGTTGACCGTCGCCGAAGAACGCGAGCACGTGCTGTTCTTCATCGACGAGATCCTCTACGAGATCGTGCCGGTCTTCTACGAGGAGATCGAAGCAGCGCTCGTGGCGCATTACGGTCCCGAGGCCGCCGAGCTCGAGTTGCCTGAGATCATCCGTGTGGGCTCATGGGTCGGCGGCGACATGGACGGCAATCCCGACGTGCACGCCAAGACCATCCGCGAGACGCTGGCGCGTCACCAGCAGATCATCGTCAATCGCTACTTTCTTGAGTGTCAGGCGCTCGCGGAGACGTTGTCGCAGAGCGCAAGCAGAGTCAACGTCTCGCGTGCCTTGCTGGAGCGCATCGAACGATATTCGGTGCTCCTGCCTGCCGCACGTCACGCGCCGCCGGCCCGTCACGATCGCATGCCGTATCGCGTGTTCCTGGCGCAGATCATGGAGCGGCTGCGCGCCACGTACGATGGCCGTGCCAATCGCTACGAAAGTGCGCAGGAATTCCTCGACGACATCAATGTGATTGCAACGAGCCTGCTCGAGAACAAGGGCAAGCATGCCGGTTATTTTCAGGTCCGCCGCCTGATTCGCCGGGTGCGTACTTTCGGTTTTCATCTTGCGACGTTGGATATTCGTCAGAACGCCGCAGCGCATCGCGCCGTCATCGGGCATGGCTTTGCCGAGCCGAAATGGCAGACGCTGTCTGCCGAAGAGCGGACGGCGCGCCTACGGCGTGCCCTCGAGCGAGATGAAGGGCCGTCGAATGCGCTCGATGCCGGCGGAAAACGGACCCTCTGGGTCTTCGAGGCGATCGCGTATTGCCGCCATCGTTACGGCAACGATGCGATCGGTCCCTATGTCGTGAGCGCTGCGCAGGGTGTCGATGACATCCTCTCGGTGTTGCTGCTCGCACGCTGGGCGGATATCGCGGATCGCCGCTCGGGGGACGTGCCGACGGATGTGGCGCCCTTGTTCGAGTCGGCCAACGCGCTCGAGCGGTGCGGCGACATCATGCGGGCGCTCTTTGCCGAACCGGTGTACCGGCGCCACCTGCTCGGGCGCGGCAATCATCAGTACGTCATGTTGGGGTATTCAGCCAGCAACAAGGAGAACGGCATCGTTTGTTCGCGCTGGCTGGTGCGCAAAGCGCAGGAGCTGCTGTTCGCCGCGGCCGACGAGGCTGGCATCGACTTGACGGTGTTCCACGGGCGCGGCGGCGGGCTCGACCGGGGCGGCGGCCGCACCGATGTGCTGGTGCGCAGCGCGCCGAACGACGCGCGCCACGGGCGCCTGCGCATCACGGAGCAGGGTGAGCTCATCAAGGAAAAGTACGGTCTCAAGCCTATCTCGCTACGTGTCTTCGAGCAGTCGTTCAATGCTTTGGCGCGTGCGAGCGGCGGCATCCTGCCGCCGGAGCGTGTCGAGCCCATCTGGCGCGACGCGATGGAGTTGCTGAGTGCGGAGAGTGCGCGCGCCTATCGTGGCCTCGTGTACGAGGAGAGCGATTTCTACGCCTTCTTCCGGCAGGTCACGCCGGTCGATGTCGTGGAGCGCATGCAGATCGGTTCGCGGCCGCCGAGCGAGCTCGAAAGTCAAGGCATTGCTGCGATGCGCTCGACCACGTGGTCGCACGCTTGGTCGCAATGTCGCTACATGCTGCCTGGATGGTTCGGCGCAGGGACTGCGCTCGCTGCGGCTGAGGAGCGCCTCGGGCTAGACGTGCTGCGCCAGATGGCGTCCGAATGGTTCTTCTTCTCGAGCCTCATCGACGAGATCGAGCTGGCGCTGGCGCGTGCCGACTTGGGCGTCGCGGCCGCTTACGACGAGCTCGTCGAACCGTCGCTGCGGCGGTTCATCCCGCGCCTGCGCGAAGAGTACGAGCTCACCAAACGCCAAGTGCTCCGTCTGCGGGGCGCTGAGACGCTGCTCGAGCGGGAGCCGACGATTCGCCGATCGATCCTGTTGCGCAATCCATATATCGATCCGATGCACTTGGTGCAGGTCGATCTGTTGAAGCGGTGGCGTGCGGGGCAGCGTGCGGACCGCGAGCTGCTGAGCGCGCTCTTGGCGTCGGTGAGCGGAATAGGCCAGGCCTTGCAGGGCAGCTGAGGCCGGCGCTTGCCGGTATTCACCGCGTTTATGTCTGAGATTACGCACTAAGCAAAAGCCGCGTTCGCGTACGAGAGAAAGCTCATAGCCCGCGCGGACGAAATTCGTGTATTCGTGTCTACCGAGTGAACTTGTATAAGGCGATGTTGTCTCATCCGGCCTCGGTGGCATGGATGAGGGGCAGCAGCCACGTCACGATGGACTCGTGGCTGAGGTCTTTGGCCAAGTTGGTCAGCTCGGGTTGCTCGCGAAGGATTCGAAAGGCGAACGCGACAGCATCCGTCGGGTAACGGCGGCGCGATTCCGGCAATCGAAACCACTCCTCGAGTACGCGGGCACGTACGTCAAGTTGTGTCATACCCCCTCCAGGGCGCCGGGAAAATAGCAGCACTGCCGTGTGCGTGCACTCCGTTTTTTCGCGCATGCGCGTGCACGGGGCCTTGCTGCCATGCACGCAAAGATTTGGGTTTGGCTCAGGATTCAGCGAGAACATACACATAGCGCGAGCGGCTCGAAACGAATGGAAGTCTGCTCCGACTGTGTGCGTTTTCGCGAAGTGGTTGTGTAGAGAGTGCAGTCACAAGTTCGTGCGCATGCTCAACAAATCGACAAGTACTCTCCTACACAACTTGTAGCTGATTCGGCAGAATGCACACATTTTCGTCAACGATCGCTTTGGCGTTATTGGATTCCCGTGAGTAAACGAGCAACCGCAAAGAGCACGCAGCGTCGTGCCAAACATCCCTGTCCTTGGGTCAATCTCTCGCGCAACGGGAGCAACTTGAACACCGAGGATTTCCTGACGTTCCGGATCACGCGCGTGTCGAACGCACTGCGTACCGGATTGACGAAGCGCTATCTCGAAGAGTTCGATCTGAGCTTGCCCGAGTGGCGTCTGCTGGCGCTGGTGGCGCGGTTCTCGCCCATGCGTTTCTCCGAGCTGACGAGCCGCAGCGGCATGGACAAGGGGCAGGTGAGCCGCACGTTGCGGGAAATGGCGAAGAACGGTTTGACCAAGATGAAGTCGATCCGTCCCGCAGGCTCGCGTTCGGCGGAAGCGCTCGCAGCTCCGGTGATGGTGTCGATTACGCCGAAGGGCAAGGCGCTTTATCAGTCGGTTCTGCCGGTGGCACGGCGGCGGCAGGCAGAGATGCTTGCGACGCTGACCGAGTCCGAGCGAATCATGCTGTATTCGATTCTGGACAAGCTCTTCCTGACGGTCGGCAGCGCCGCGTTGGCGCAAGAAGAAGGCGAATAAGCACGCCGCGTCGGCCCACGCGAGCATGCGTGGGCCGGCGACCGATTCTCAAGTTCGTTATCCGAAAGGATCCAGCGTTGGACCTGCCTGCGGTCCCGACGCTCGAATGGCGGCATTCAGCGTATTGAGCAGCAGGCAGGCGATCGTCATCGGTCCGACACCGCCTGGTACCGGCGTGATTGCACCAGCTCGGTGCAACGCCGATTCGAAGTCGACATCACCCACCAGTTTGGTCTTGCCGTCCCCGGCGTCGATGCGGTTGATCCCGACATCGATCACGGTGGCGCCTTGACGCAGCCAGTCGCCTGCGATCGCGCGCGGGCGTCCGATGGCTGCCACCACGATATCCGCTTCGCCGCAGAGCGCGGGCAGGTCGCGCGTACGCGAGTGCGCGATCGTCACGGTGCAATCGTTCTGTAGCAGCAGCTGCGCCATCGGTTTGCCCACGATGTTGGAACGTCCGATGACGAGAGCACGTTGGCCGGCGAGCGTGGCGTGTACCTGCCGCAGCAAGATCAGACATCCGAGCGGCGTGCAGGGAATGGTGGCTTCCTGGCCGAGCGCCAAGCGGCCTGCATTGACCGCGTGGAAGCCGTCGACGTCCTTGGCCGGGTCGATCGCGGCCAGCACCCGATCGGTATCGATGTGTTTCGGCAGCGGCAGCTGCACGAGGATGCCGTGCACGTCGGCGCGCGCGTTGAGTTGTTGCACGAGGTCGATGAGCGCCTCGGTGGTCGTGCTCGCGGGAAGCCGATGATCGAAATGATTGATACCGGCCGCTGCCGCTTGCTTCGTCTTGCTGGCGACATAGACCTGGCTCGCGGGATCGTCCCCGACGAGCACGACGGCAAGTCCTGGGACGATTCCTTGGGCCGCGAGCTGCGCGGTGCGGGCGCCGACACGAGCTCGCAAACGTTCTGCGGCCGCACGGCCGTCGATGAGGGTGGCAGTCATGGGCTCTCCGTCGAGGATCGGCAAAGAGCGTTATTGTCGAACGATCGGCCGGTTTTTGCGACAGCCTAGGCAGCGGTCAGGCGCCTTTCGTCTGGGTGCCGCGCTTGTTTTCGTACATCTTCGCATCGGCGCGGCCGATCAAGGCTTCGATGCTTTCCTCCGTGGCAGGATCGACCAGTGCGACTCCGACGCTCAGCTCGACGCGATAGGGGCGAGAGGAGCTCGCATTGAACTCAGCCAAGTGGTCGCGGATGCGCTGTATGACTGCATGGGCATCGCCCGTCAGATGCGCGAGCGCAACGAATTCGTCGCCGCCGAGGCGACCTAGGATGTCGGCATCGCGGAAGGTGTGTTTGATGATGTCGGCCGCATCGCGCAGCGCCTGGTCGCCGAGCAGGTGTCCGAGCGTATCGTTGATCTGTTTGAGACCGTCCAGATCCATGAAGAACAGCGCGAGCGAATGTTTCTCGCGGCGTGCGACTTTGAGAGCCTGCTCGGCGAGCTCGAAAAAGCCGCGTCGGTTTTTCAGCTGCGTGAGCTCGTCGACGAGCGAAAGGCTCGCCAGCAGCTCGGCGTTGCGGCGCAGGGCTTCTTCGCGCTCTTTCAGCGCGATGTCCGCGCGATGCTTGTGGATGGCGACCTCGATGGCACAGCGCAGCTCGACTTCCTGAAAGGGCTTGATGAGATAGCCGAGCGGGGCGGTCGTGACCGCGCGTTGCAACGTGGCGGGGTCGCTGTGGCCCGTCAAGAAAATCACCGGGATAGCGGCCTGTTGCTGGATGAGGCGAGCCGCTTGGATTCCGTCGATTTCGCCTCTCAGGCCGACGTCCATCACGACGAGGTCGGGATGAAGCTCTTGCGCCATGCGCACCGCCTGAGCGCCCTCGCATGCAATGCCGCTCACCCGATAGCCAAGCCTTGTCAGGGTTTCCTGAAGATCTTGTGCGACGATGCCTTCGTCCTCGACGAGCAAGATCGAGGGGACATCGGGCCGGTGATGCGGCTCGAGACGATGCGAATCGAGCACTGCCGGCCGCGCTGATACGGGGTAAAGCTCGATGCTGTCCACCTGCGTCACGAAGGGATTGGGGAGTGAGTTCGACAGAACACGAGTCTCTAACGCGTAAGTCGCCCTACAGTTTCATGTCGCAAGAAGGCTGCAGCGCTGTCGCAACGGTGCGCGCGTCGTGCGCGGAGGAGCGCGAATCGGCCGAGGAGCGGGCACAGTTGCGCCGATTCCCCTACAATCCCCGGCTGGTTCCGGAAGGAGAGGCGAGACTTCACTGATGAGCACTCGGGCAAACGGGCGAGCCCTGATCTGCGGCTCGGTCGCCTACGACACGATCATGGTGTTCCAGGATCGCTTTAAGGCGCACATCCTTCCGGACAAGATCCACATGCTCAACGTCTCGTTTCTCGTGCCGCAGCTGCGGCGCGAGTTCGGCGGTTGTGCGGGCAACATCGCTTACAACCTGCGCCTGCTCGGCGATGGCGGGTACCCCATGGCGACGGTCGGGCGCGATTTCGGCCCGTATGCCGAGTGGATGGCGCGTACTGGCGTGCCGACCGACTACATCAAGGTCATCGACAGCGAGCACACCGCCCAAGCCTTCATTACGACCGATCTGGACGATAACCAGATCACGGCATTTCACCCAGGGGCGATGCAGCATTCGCACCTAAATTCCGTGACGGACGCGGCCGGAATCACGATCGGGATCGTGGCGCCCGATGGGCGCGACGGCATGCTGCAGCACGCCGCTCAGTTCCATGCGGCCGGCATTCCGTTCATTTTCGACCCGGGGCAGGGCCTGCCCATGTTCGGCGGCGAGGAGCTGCGGCGGTTCATCGATCAGGCCACATGGGTGGCTGTGAATGAGTACGAGTGGCAGCTGCTGCAGGATCGGACGAAACTTTCGGTCCGCGATATCGTGGCCAAGGTCAAGGCGCTGATCGTCACGCGCGGCGGCGAGGGCTCGACGATCTACACCCAGGACGGCGAAATTGCGATTCCATCCGCCAAGCCGCGTGCCATCGTCGACCCGACGGGCTGTGGCGATGCTTACCGGGCCGGACTCCTGCATGGCCTCTTGCACGGCCTGGACTGGGAGACGACCGGGCGGATAGCGTCGCTCATGGGAGCGATCAAGATCGAATCGCGAGGGACACAGAACCACTCGTTCTCACGGAACGAGTTCGAGACCAGGTACAAAGAATGCTTTGGCCGGTCCCTGGTGCCCTGACTTCAGTGGCCCGAGACGTCGCGCGTCCTAGGGATGCGGCCGGGTCGGGTTTGCCGGTTTACGATTTGCTACGCAACGACAATACGGAACGACAGCCATGAGCAACTCTTTCTTGTTCACCTCCGAGTCGGTCTCGGAAGGTCATCCGGACAAGGTCGCCGACCAGATTTCCGACGCGGTCCTCGACGCTATCCTGGCTCAAGACAAATATGCGCGCGTGGCCGCAGAGACGCTCTGCAATACCGGGCTTGTCGTTCTTGCCGGCGAAATCACCTCGAACGCTGTCGTCGACTACCAGTCCGTGGCGCGCGAGACGATCGCGCGCATCGGCTACGACAACACCGAGTACGGCATCGACCACAAGGGCTGTGCGGTGCTCGTTGCGTACGACAAGCAGTCGCCCGACATTGCGCAAGGCGTCGATGAAGGCCGAGGCCTCGATCTCGATCAGGGTGCGGGCGACCAAGGTCTCATGTTCGGTTACGCCTGCGACGAGACGCCCGAGCTCATGCCGCTGCCGATCTTCCTGTCGCACCGCCTCGTCGAGCGGCAGGCGCAGCTGCGCAAGCAGGGCGTGCTGCCGTGGCTGCGACCGGATGCGAAGTCCCAGGTGACGGTGCGCTATGTCGACGGGCGGCCGAAGGAAATCGATACGGTGGTGCTCTCGACGCAGCATCATCCCGACATCGACCACAAGAAGCTGTCGGAGGCCGTCATCGAGGAGATCATCAAGCCGGTGCTCCCGAAAGAGCTGGTCGGCAGCAAGATCAAGTATCTGGTCAATCCGACGGGCCGCTTCGTCGTGGGCGGCCCGCAAGGCGACTGCGGCTTGACCGGCCGCAAGATCATCGTCGACACCTACGGCGGCGCCGCGCCGCACGGCGGTGGAGCGTTCTCGGGTAAGGATCCTTCGAAGGTCGATCGCTCGGCTGCTTACGCCGCGCGTTACGTGGCCAAGAACATCGTGGCTGCGGGACTTGCGAGCAAGTGCTTGGTGCAGGTCTCGTACGCGATCGGTATTGCCCGTCCGACGAGCGTCATGGCGACGACCTACGGCACCGGCAAGGTGCCGGACGAGAAGATCGAAGAGCTCATCTCCAAGCATTTCGATCTGCGGCCGAAGGGCATCATCCAGATGCTCGACCTGCTGCGTCCGATCTACACCAAGACCGCTGCGTACGGTCACTTCGGCCGCAACGAGCCCGAGTTCACATGGGAGCGAACCGACAAGGCCGAGATCCTGGCTGCCGACGCTGGTCTGAAGCGGGCTGCGAACGCCTAACCTCATAGGGCTTGGCGAGGGCCGGACCTGTGCGCGAGTTCGCAGGGTCCGGCCTCCTCACGTGACCAGCCAAGCCTTTCTGCTACACTACTTGCCCGCTTGCCGAGGGGCGCTGCAGCAGTTTGGGTAGCTCTTTCCCGTCCCCTGTCAGGCTCGGCAAGCACTCATGCGACGACGCTGTCGGCCGGCTGGCCGCAGACGTTCGTAAGCAACGGCGCCCTCCCACTTGGAACACCGGAGACGATCATGAGCGCAGTTGCGACACCGGCTCATTCCGTTGACCTGTCGAAGGGCGATTTTCACGTCGCCGATCTTTCTCTTGCCGATTGGGGCCGCAAAGAAATCGAGATCGCCGAGACCGAAATGCCGGGTCTCATGGCGATCCGCGAAGAGTACGCGAAGTCTCAGCCGCTCAAAGGAGCGCGCATCAGCGGCTCACTGCACATGACGATTCAGACGGCCGTGCTGATCGAGACGCTGCAGGCGCTCGGCGCACAGGTGCGTTGGGCGTCGTGCAACGTGTTCTCGACGCAAGATCATGCGGCTGCCGCCATCGCCGCGAAGGGCACGCCCGTCTTTGCTTACAAGGGCGAGACGTTGGATGAGTACTGGAATTTCACGCATCGCATCTTCGAGTGGCCGGACGGCGGCTACTCCAACATGATCCTCGACGACGGCGGCGACGCAACGTTGCTGCTGCACCTCGGCGTGCGCGCAGAGAGCGACCCGAGCGTGCTCGCCAATCCGACCAGCGATGAAGAGCGCGCGCTGTTCCAGTCGATCAAGGCGAAGCTCGCCAGCGATCCGAAGTGGTACTCGACGCGGATCAAGCACATCAAGGGCGTGACCGAAGAGACGACCACGGGCGTCAAGCGTCTGTACCAGATGGCGGCGGAGGGCAAGCTGGCGTTTCCGGCCATCAACGTCAACGACTCGGTGACTAAGAGCAAGTTCGACAACCTGTACGGCTGCCGCGAGTCGCTGGTCGACGGCATCAAGCGCGCCACCGACGTGATGATCGCCGGGAAGATCGCCGTCGTGTGCGGCTATGGCGACGTCGGCAAGGGCTCCGCGCAAGCGCTGCGTTCGCTCTCGGCGCAGGTGTGGGTGACCGAGATCGATCCGATCTGCGCGCTGCAGGCGGCGATGGAAGGCTATCGCGTCGTCACCATGGACGAAGCGGCCGACAAGGCGGACATCTTCGTCACGGCGACGGGCAACTTCCACGTGATCACGCACGAGCACATGAAGCGCATGAAGCACAATGCGATCGTGTGCAACATCGGGCACTTCGACAACGAGATCGATGTCGCCTCGCTGCGGCAGTACAAATGGGAGAACATCAAGCCGCAGGTCGATCACGTGATCTTCCCGGACGGCAAGCGGATCATCCTGCTCGCCGAAGGTCGTCTCGTGAACCTGGGTTGCGCTACGGGCCATCCGTCGTACGTGATGAGCTCGTCGTTCGCCAACCAGACGCTCGCGCAGATCGAGCTGTTCACGAACACGGACAAGTATCCGGTCGGCGTGTACGTGCTGCCCAAGCATCTCGACGAGAAAGTGGCGCGCCTGCAGCTCGCCAAGCTCGGTGTGAAGCTCACCGAGCTCACCGACGAGCAGGCCAAGTACATCGGCGTTCGCAAGGAAGGCCCGTACAAGCCCAATCACTATCGGTATTGATCCAGTGAATCCAGAGACCGTGCAGCGCCGCGCCCTCGCTTCCGAGGGCGCGGCTTCTTCGCAGCGTGCGACTCCGAGCTATATCCTGACGACCTCGTGCCCGGACACGACGGGCATCGTGGCGGCAGTCGCCGGGTTTCTCGCTTCGAACAACTGTCTGATCACCGAGGCGCAGCACTACGACGATCCATATGCGGATCGCTCCTTCATGCGCACGGTGTTTCACGACAACGGCGCGGGCGCTCCCAGTCTGAGCGAGCTCAACGAGGCGTTCGCACGCACGGTCGCCGCGCAATTCCACATGGAATGGAAGTTTCACGAGGCGGACCGGAAGTGCCGCGTCGTGATTGCGGTCTCGCGCCACGGACACTGCCTGAACAGCATGCTGCACCGGTGGAGCACCGGCACGTTGCCGATCGAGGTGGTGGCCGTCGTGTCGAATCACCAGGACATGCGCAGTCTGAGCGAATGGCATGGCGTGCCGTACCACTACCTGCCGATTCTGGATGGGCGCAAACGCGAACAGGAAGAGCGCCTCATCGAGATCTTCGAGAAGGTCGATGGGGAGCTGCTGGTGCTGGCGCGCTACATGCAGATTCTCTCGCCGGAAGCGTGCGCCTATTTCGAGGGGCGCGCGATCAACATTCACCATTCCTTCCTTCCCGGTTTCAAGGGCGCGAAGGCCTACCATCAAGCGCACGCGCGCGGTGTCAAGCTGATCGGCGCGACGGCGCACTACGTCACCACCGATCTCGACGAAGGTCCGATCATCGAGCAAGAAACCGCTCGCGTCGATCACACCATGTCGCCCGAGGACCTGGTCAGCATCGGATCGGACCTCGAGAGCGTGGTGCTCAACCGCGCCGTCAAATGGCACGCCGAGCGCCGGATCTTCATCAACGGCGCGAAAACCGTCGTGCTCAGGTAATCCCTTTTCGCTCGGGCGCGCATCGCTCGATACGTCATTGACGGGTCGGGCCGATGCGGACAGGGGTTGCGTAAGGCGCAGATCAGGCCAGGGCGTACGTTCCAGCGCGGAAAATCGTGATGCAATGCGCCGCATGAGCTTGCGCACGAGCGCATGCTCATTGCGAATTTCGTTGGGGTGGTACGTATATGCCCGCAGAGCTCATGTCGGCGGTTGCCTTCTTCGCAGGCGCGATCGTGACCATGGTCGCGTCGTGCCAAGCCGTGTCGCACGGAATTGCAGAGCAGCGCGAGATTCTGAAGTTCGGCAAGCTCGCGCAGGGCCGCATCTTGCGGATCTGGCGTCCGCCGATTTTCGGTGCATTTACGCGGATTTATTTCGAGTTTTGCCCCGAGGAAGAGGGGCGCTCGGTGCGTGCCTGCCACGTCGATCGCCGCTACGGCGAAGCCGTTGCATCGTTGCCCGCCGTGGGCGCGACAGTGAGCGTCAGATACTTGCCCGAAAACCCTGCCAAGGCCGTCATCGCCAAACTGGTGTCTCGTTTTACGGACTAACCGTGCCCTCGCGAGCGGAACCAATTTCCTCCGCTCGTCATTTCGTGGTCGGTGGCTCTATCGCATCGCACTCGACTCGAGGAGGGTTTATGGGAATCATCATCTGGTTGATCGTCGGCGGCGTCGTCGGCTGGCTGGCCAGCATCATCATGCGCACCGACGCTCAGCAAGGCATCTTGCTCAACGTCATCGTCGGTATCGTCGGCGCACTGCTCGCGGGCTTCATCATCTCGCCCCTGATCGGTGTTGGCACGATCAACGATGGCATTACGCTTGCGTCCTTCCTCGTGTCGCTGGTGGGGGCAGTCATCCTGCTCGCCATCGTGAACCTGTTTCGACGCGGCAGCGTTCGCTAACGAACAGCGCCCGAGCGGGCGACGGCCATCGTCCGCTCGAGCGCGTTCGCGTTGATCCATTGCAATGCGGCAGAGCTTCCTGTGGCCTGCCGTGAGGCCGTCATGAACGCCCAGTTTCGCTCGCACTACGCCGCCCGCGGTCGCGCGCTCGAGGTCCTGGGATTGTCGGTGGAGAAGATGAGCGCCGACGATCTCTACGCGCTCATCGGCTATCTGCTCGAGCTTGCCGAAGACCGGCATCCCGAGGCCAGGCTGGCCCAAGAAGCGCCGCTCGGCTCACCGCCCGGTCATATCCTGCCCGGTGGAGATCCGCCCAAGAACGACGGCCTCGTTGAAGGCTGACGGATCTCGATTCGCTTCCTTGCCCAAGTAGTAGCGCTGACAGGGCGCTCGCCGTGCAGCGAGCGCCAAGCCGTGTAGCGCCAAGCCGTGTAGGGATATTGCAGGAAAGACGCGCCCCAGCCTACGCCAGCGCGTGATACACCTTCTGCACGTCGTCGTCCTGCTCGAGCTTGTCGATGAGCTCGAGCACTTCGTTCGCCTGCTCTTCCGGTAGCTCGACGGGAGTGGAGCAGATGTACTCATGCTCGCCCGAGATCGGCGTGATGTTGCGATCTTCGAGCGCCTTCTGCACTTGACCGAAGTCGGCGAAATTGCAGCGGATGACCAGCTGCGGCTCGCCCTTCTCGCCAGTGCTTTCACCCATCTCTTCGAGCCCGTGATCGATGAGGTAGAGCTCGAGATCGTCCTGGTCGATGCCTTCCGGATTCAGGCGAAACACGCCCATCTTCTTGAACATGAAGCTGACGCTGCCGGTCGTGCCGAGATTGCCGCCGTACTTCGAGAAGATGTTGCGGACGTTGGCGACCGTGCGTGTCGGGTTGTCGGTCGCACATTCCACGAGCACTGCGACGCCGTGGGGCGCGTAGCCTTCGTAGATCACCTCGATGTAGTTGGTCGCTTCGCGACCCGAGGCCCGGCGGATGGCGGCTTCCACCTTGTCCTTGGGCATGTTGACCGAGCGAGCGTTCTGGATAATTCGGCGTAAGGCCGGATTCGCTGCGGGGTCGGGTCCGCCGGCTCTGACTGCAATCGAGATGTCCTTGGCGATGCGCGCGAACTGTTTCGCCATGCGATCCCAGCGCGCAAACATCGTCTGCTTTCTGACTTCGAAAATGCGACCCATGCGGCAGTTACCTTGTCAGGCTCGTTCGGTGGCGCTCGGCGCGCCGGGCGGAATTCTACAGGGTCGCGGGGTCCGGCTGTAGGCGCACGGACCAGACGGGCGGCCGGTGGCTGCGCGCACGAGCTCGCTAATGCATGAGACGCCGCTCGACCAGCTTGACCGCGACGGCAACCGTGACCCCTGCATAAATCGCCAGTACGGCCAAGTGGAGCAGCAGCTGGTCGATCGGCGTGCCGACGACGAGTCCGCGGGCGATGGTGGTCGCGTGAACGAGCGGCAGCAGCTGCGCTGCGATCTGCGCCGCCCGCGGCAACTGTTCGAGCGGGAAGAACACGCCGGAAATCAGCGTCATCGGCATCAGGAAGAGGCTGAAGTAGTACGTGAACAGGTCGTAGGTCTTCGCGAGCGCCGTGACGATGAGCGCTAGCCCGGCGAAGGCGAGCCCGACGAGCAGCAGGATCGGCAGCGTCCACACGGCGAGCGGGGATTTGACGATGTCGAGGAGCGCCATCACCAGCAGAATGGCTGCGCCGGAGAGCGTTGCCTTGAGCGCCGCCCAAACCCATTCGCCGATGACGACATCGCCCACCGTCATTGGCGCGTTGAGAATGCTCTCCCAGGTCCGTTGCATCTTGAGGCGCGTGAACGCAGACCAGAGCCCTTCGAACGACGCCGAGTTCATCGCGCTGTAGCACAGCATGCCGCTCGCCAGGAATTCGATGTAGCGCAGCCCGCCGATCGGCGGCATCAGCTTGCCAAGGCCGAAGCCGAGGCCCACCAGCCAGATCAGCGGATCGGCGAGGTGTCCCACGAGCGCCGAGCCGATCAGCTTGCGCCACACCAGATAGTTGCGGTGTACGACGTAAACGAAGCGCCACCGCGTCGCCCGAGCGGGTGCGCCCATCACATCTTTCGTGAGTGCAGCGTCAGTCACGCAAGTCTCGACCAGTGAGCTTCAGAAACACGTCTTCGAGATTCGCAGCGCGGCGCAGCGCGCGCAGCTCGGGTTTTCCCTCGAGCGTTCGCAGCAACGGCTCGGGATCGTCGCAGTAGCAGAACGCGGTGTCGCCCGCGAGCTCTGCGCGCCGTGAAAGCATCTTGCCGTGCGTCTCGAACCACTCTTGGAGTCCCTCACCGTACACCTCGATGACGGTGGGCTCGATCTCGCGCTCGATCAGACGGCGCGGCCCCTCTTCGGCGATGAGCACGCCGTGATCCATGATGGCGACGCGATCGCACAGCCGCTGCGCCTCGTCCATGAAGTGGGTTGTCAGCACGATCGTCCGGCCTTGAGTGAGCAGGGCCTTGAGCCGATCCCATACGAGGTGGCGCGCCTGGGGGTCAAGCCCGGTAGTCGGCTCATCCATGAACAACACCTGCGGATCGTTGATCAGCGCGCGCGCAAGCGTGAGCCGTCGCTTCATGCCGCCCGAAAGCGCCTCGATCCTCGCATCGGCCTTGTCTGCCAGACCGGCGAAATCGAGCAAGTAGCCTACGCGCGCTTCGCATTCGCGGCGCGACAGACCGAAGTAGCGGCCGAAGACGATCAGGTTCTCGGTGACGGTGAAATCGGGATCGAGATTGTCGAACTGCGGCACCACGCCAACGCGAACACGCGCTTCGCGCGCCCTGTCGGGAATCGGCAAGCCGACGAGGCGGATAGTGCCGGCATCGGGCTGCGTGAGCCCAAGACAACAGCGCATCGTGGTCGTCTTGCCGGCGCCATTCGGGCCGAGCAAGCCGAAACACTGACCGGCCGGGACGTGAAAGCTGATGTCACGGACGACTTCGAGCGCGCCATAGCGCTTGCGCAGATGCTCGACCGAAAGCATGAGCTCGAGACAAGCGATGCGACGTTGGTGCGAGCTGTCAGCCGGAGAGGGGTTCCCAGGTCAGCTCGGCTTTCGCGGCGACGGCGCGCTTCATCAGATTGATGAGCGGCACTGCGCGCGTCGTGATGGCGACCGGAGGGCCGCGATCGTCGTCGTTGTCGTTCGATGCGGCGTCTTCGTTGTCCGCGGCCGGGGAGGGCGTCGGCGCGTGCTGGGCAGCCTTGAGTCGCTCGATCGCTGTTTCGAGCGCTGCGAGCGCCGCGGGCAGATCGTCAGCGCTCAAGCCGCCCGGGATCTTGCCTGTCGCTCCCATCATGCGCAGGAGCTCCACGGCGACATCCTGGAACATGGTGATCGATTCGGTGGCGGAGGACCTGAACGTGACGAGCATCTTTCACCCGTGGTCGATGGAAATCGCATCGCTTGACGACGGTACGCAACGGCCGCTGTACGTGGCAAGTTCCGGCCTCAAGCCGCTTCGTGCGAAGCCAGCGCAGCCACCCAAAGCTGCTTTGCAGAGAGCCTGTCGAGCCCTTGTTGCTCGATGATGGCGAGCGACTCCTCATCCTGCGCTCCCCCCTTGCGTGCTGCAAGGAGCGCGAGCGCGCTCACCAAGCGCGCGAAATACACCGCGCGGCCGAGCTCGCGCATCTGTGCCGGCGAAGCCTGCTCGACCTGGGCGGCGAGCGCCTCGAGCGACAGATCTGACATCTTCCACGCGCGCGCGATCCGCAGCGCCACTGCGGGCGCATGAGCTTGCTGCGCGCGGATGAGCACGGCAGCGGAGGGCTGCACGCCTTCGACATCGCGGTACGTATCCAGCGCGACCCGAAAGATCACCACACGCGCCAGCGGCTCCAGTGTGGCGAGGAGCTGCGCGACGAAGGCATCGCACGGCATGATGTGAGTTGCAAACGCCTCCGCTGTCGCAGCGGCGCGTTCGAGCTGCTCCCAGGTGATCGGCCCGAACGTATCGAAGTGTCCCTTCGGCAGGCGAAAGACTGGCTGCATGATGGCGGTTGCCATTAAGCGCTTGAGGCCGTCCGTGCCGAGGAGCGTGACGGCCCGGTCGATGTTGTCGACTCGCGCGGGCGAAACGCGATAGAAGGCGCTGTTGGCCTGCTGCAGCACGCCGCCCGCGATCGCCGGATCTTCCAGGATCAGCTTGACAAGAGCGTCCCGCGACACCTCCGGATCGTTGAGCGCCTGCATGAGCTTCGGCAGCTGCATCGGCCGTCGCGGCAGATACTCGCGCTGCGTAAGCGTGTCCTCGAGCGCGGCGGAAATGCGCGCGAGGATCGTCGCGTGCGTGCCGTGGATCGCTTCGTTGCCAAGCGACCCGCCGAATGCAAGCCGATCGCGCTCGGCGAAGACGCTTTCGATGGCCTCGTTGGTGTAGTCGATGGTGGGGAGTGCCACGGCACGCGCGCCGGATCGTGGCGTCGCTGACCCCGATGGCTTGCCGGTGGCCGAGTCGCGGACGTGCGAAGCGCGCCGCCTCCAGATCCAGGCTGCACCGGCCAGCGCCGCGAGAACAAGGATTAGAATCGTTGTTTCGATGGCTGCCGCTCCCCGTATCCGCGCAATCATAGCTCACGTCAAGTAATGAAGAACGGCCAGCTATCGGCGATGATCACGCGCCGCCGCCGGGTCCCGACATCCCTCGCGCGCGTTGGCCCTGTTCTATTGCCTAACCGATGCAAAACCACCCGCTGATTCAATTGTCGAGTTGTTCAGTGATCCTGGACGACGCCGTCGTACTCGATGACATCTCTTTCACGCTGCGCCGAGGCGAGCGCTGGGCGCTGATCGGTCCCAACGGCGCCGGCAAGAGCATGCTGCTCAAGATGCTGCGCGGCGATGTCTGGCCGACCCCGACGGGGCGCGAAGAGTGCCTCTATGCGCTTTCGGGCGAGCTCTCGCGCGAGCCGGCCGGCAGCAAAGAGCTCATTGCCTATATCGGTCCCGAGCGCCAGGACAAATACGTCAGGTATGGCTGGAATCTCACCGTCGAGCAAGTCGTCACGACAGGGTTGTTCGACGAGGACGTGCCGCTCACGCAGCCCACGCGGGCACAGCGTGCTCGCGTGCAACGTGTGATGCGGCGATTCGGGCTTTGGGGGCTGAGACGGCGACACATGCTGACGTTGTCCTATGGGCAGCGCCGCCTGGCGCTCGTGGCGCGTGCGTTTGCGAGCGAGGCGCCCGTGCTGTTGTTCGACGAGGTCTTCAACGGTCTCGATACGCGCACGCGCGAGAAGCTCAAACGCGCACTGGAAGCCCCGCGGGCAGGGCACAGCTGGATCATCACGACGCATCGGCCCAAAGAGCTGCCGCGCAACATCACGCATGTGGCCCTGATCGAAGGCGGACGGCTGATCTTCGCCGGCCGCAAGGAGAAGGCGCCGCGGCTCGATGCGGGACGTGCTCGCGCGCTTGCTCGACGCGCGACGAAAGCGAGCGAGGGCAAGGCTGCGCCCGTCCGTGCCAAGCCGCTGTCCCGTGCGCAGCAGAAGGCTCGCGCGACGAATGGCGATTGGTTGATTCGTCTGCGCGGCGTGAGTCTGTATCGCGATTACCGTCCAGTGATTCGTAAGCTCGATTGGACGCTGCACAAGGGCGAACACTGGGCGATTCTCGGTCCGAACGGCAGCGGCAAATCGACGTTGCTCAGCTTGCTGTACGGCGATCTGCATCCTGCGCTCGGCGGCACGATCGAACGTGCGGGCGCTCCGGTCGGCACGCACATCGAGGAGTGGAAACGCCGCGTCGGGTGGCTATCGCCGGAGCTGCAGGCCGAGCACTACGCCGCCAAGTCCATCGAGGAGATCGTCATCTCGGGGCGCTATGCGAGTGTCGGCCTCAATGCGCCGCCGACGCGCGCGGATCGCGTCCACGCGCGCCGCTGGCTCGAGTTCTTCGGTATCGACCATTTGCGCGAACGCAAACCGCGGCAGGTCTCTTACGGACAAATGCGTCTCGCGCTGTTTGCGCGCGCCATGGTGAACGAGCCGGAGCTGCTCTTGCTCGATGAGCCGTGCACCGGCCTCGATGCGCAGACGCGTGAGCACGTATTGGATGTATTGGAGCGCCTCGCAAGGAGCGGCACGCAGGTCGTCATGGCGGTGCACGACGCCGAAGACATCATTCCGTCCGCCAAGCACGTGCTGCGTATCGTGCGCGGCGGCAAGACGGTGCAGGAGAGCCGGCGCTGATCGCAGCGCCGGCTCGCTGGAGACTGGGCTTAGATCTTTACTTCTGCTTCGTAGACGATCACCGCATCGCCCATGATGCGGACCGATTGCGCCGCTTTGCCTGAGGTTTCGACCTCGACATCGACGATGCCGGCGCGACGCACCCATTGTCCTTGATGGCCGCGGAACGTGACGCGGCCGTCCTTCGGGATGAGCAGCTCGTGGTCGATCAGATAGACGCCGAGCATGCCGTGCGCGTTGCCGCTCACGGGGTCTTCCGGAATGCCGAGGGCCGGGCAGAACATGCGCGAGATCGTGCCGGTCGCGCCGTTCGTCTCCGTGAGCGCGAAGACGAAATAACCTTCGGCGCCGACATGCGGCGTCAGGCGCGCGAGCTCTTCGAAGTCGGGCTTGAGCGAGGCGAGCAGATCGGGGGACTGCAAGCCGATGAGCAGTCGATTGTTGCCCTTCGTCATGATCTGCAAGGGGCAATCGATGTGCAGGCTCGGGCTCGAGATGCCGAGCGCGTTCAGCACCTTGCGACGCTGGTCATCGGGAATGGTCGGCCCGAGCAGCGGCGGGCTTTGCGTGATTGCGATGCGATAGTCGCCCTCGGCTTGCGTCACGTCGATCTCGACGATACCGGCCCCGGTCTTCTGTCGCAGCTTGCCCTTCGGCCCCACCACCTTTGCGTAAACGTATTGCGCCGCGATCGTCGCATGTCCGACGAACGGCACGGGATGACGCGGCGTGAAGAACTTGACCTGCAGGTCGTGATCGCCGGAGTCGGCCTCGAGGATGAAGGCCGTCTCGCCGTTGACCTCGGCGGCGATGGTCTGCATCTGCTCTTCCGTGAGCTCGTCCGCATCGAGCACGACGATCGCAGGATTGCCGCGGAAGCGCTCACGCGTGAATGCATCGACGTGAAAGAGTCGACACCGACGTTCGCCCATGGATGATCGATCCTCATTGCGGAAAAACGGAGAGCGCACGATGGCGGAAGCCGGGCGCCGGGTCAACAGGTTGCGATGGCCGGCTGCCGATCGCGGATGACGCGGCAATGGACGGCGGGCGCACGGTTGCGCACCTGCGAAGAGCGGTTGATTCGTGCTCGTTCTGGTCAGCCGGCGAACGGGTCGCTACAATCGGCGCTGCCTAGGGGTGGCCCTCAATGGGCCTGAGATGCCGAATGCGCTGTCGTAAGGCAGCGCTGATCGGCGAACTCGTTGAACCTGATCCGGTTAGTACCGGCGTAGGGAGCAGGTCGTGCGATTCATTCGCCTTTTTCCTTCCACTGCTTTCGATTCGCTCGTAACCGGATCTTCTGCAAAGGAGATCTGGCAATGTCCATTGTTCGTCTGAGCGTCGCTGCGGTGCTTGCAGCGGCGGCGGTCGGTGCTGCGCACAGCGCCGAGCCGCTCGATGAAGTGATCGTAACCGCCACCTTTCGTGAGGAACGGCTGACCGATGTGGCCGCCAGCGTCACGGTGCTCGGGGCACAGGAGACTCGCGCAGCCGGCAGGCAGCACCTCGAGGATGTGCTCGCGCTCGTGCCCAATCTGCATTGGGCCGGCGGCACATCGCGTCCGCGTTACTTCCAAGTTCGCGGCGTGGGTGAGCGCGAACAGTACGAAGGTGCGCCGAATCCGTCGGTCGGCTTTCTGATCGACGACATCGATTTCAGCGGGATCGGCATGCCCGCGACGCTGTTCGACGTGGCGCGCATCGAGGTGCTGCGCGGTCCGCAGGGTACGCGTTACGGAGCGAATGCGTTGGCAGGGCTCGTCGTCGTGCGCGGGGAGGATCCCGCTGAGACGCCGGGCTATGCGGTCGAGGCCGGCTTCGGCGAGTTCGATGCAACGTCGCTGGGGCTCGTTGCAACAGGATCGCTCGCTGCGCTCGACTCGGCATGGCGTTTGTCGCTGCAACGTCAACGCAGTGACGGGTTCATGCGCAATGCCTATCTCGGCCGCGACGACACCAATGACCGCGACGAGCTGACGGGGCGCTTCAAATGGCGCTGGCACGCCGGCGAGCACACCACGCTCGATGTGACGGTGCTGCACGCCGATCTCGACAATGGCTACGACGCCTGGGCCATCGACAATTCCCGTGTCACGCTCTCGGACCGTCCCGGTGAGGACTCGCAGCGCGCCACGGGCGCCTCGGCGCGCCTGACGAGCGTGCTGCCGGATGAGAAGACCCTGACCTTCATTGCCTCGTACGCCGACTCGAAAAGCACCAACAGCTTCGATGCCGATTGGGGCAACGACGAGAGCTGGGCGCCGTATGTCTACGACTACTTCCAAAGCACGCGACGCGCACGTACGACTGCGACGCTCGAGGCGCGTCTGGCGTCACAGGCGGCGCATGCGCCGGGAGAAATCGCCTGGCTCGTCGGTGCGTACGCGTTGCGGCTCGACGAGGACGGCCGCGATTGGCTCGAAGGTCGCTACGAGGATCCGTTCGACCCTGCTTGGAACGGCACGAGCGAGGATCTGCTCGAGAGCCGCTATCGCGCCACCAATCTCGCGCTGTTCGGACAGATCGATCAACAGCTCACCGAGCGCTTGCGTTGGTCGCTCGGCCTGCGCGTCGAGCAGCGCGATGCCGACTATGACGATCATGGCATCGTCGATGCCGAAGCGCGTCTGTCGGATTTCTCGGCGCGCGATCGGATGGTCGGCGGCCAAGTCTCTGTCAGCGTCGACGTGACCGACAACGCGACCGCATATGTCGCGCTGGCCCGCGGCTACAAAGCCGGCGGATTCAATTTGGGCCCGATCCCGGACGAGGCGCGCGAGTTCGCGCCCGAGTACCTCTGGAATCTCGAATCGGGTTGGAAGACATCGTTCGCCGATGGTCGCGGGTATTTCGATGTGGCATTGTTCTACCAGTGGCGGCGCGATCTGCAGGTGCGTAGCGGCCGACAGCTCGATCCGAGCAATCCGGGCACGTACATCTTCGTGACCGACAATCTGAAGAGCGGTTACAACACCGGCATCGAGGTTAGTGCGAGCTATGCGCTGACGCCGTCGCTCAGCGTCGGTGGCACGTTGGGGCTACTGCGTACCAAGGCTGCAGGCGGGATCACTGAGGACGGCACGCACGTCAGCTCGCGCGAGCAGGCGCATGCGCCCGAGTATTCCGCTTCCGTATTCGCCGAGTGGCGGCACGCGAGCGGTCTTGCCGCACGCATCGATGCGAGCGCGAAAGACGATTTCTACTTCGACGTGCCCACCGATCACGACATGCGCTCGGATGCCTATGCGCTCGTCAACGTGCGGGTCGGCTACGAGCGCGACGATTGGAGCGCGTACCTGTGGGCCAAGAACGTGTTCGACGAGGACTACGCGATTCGCGGGTTCTACTTCTACAACGAGCCGCCGTTTCTCGAGAAGCGACTTTACCGGCAACTCGGCGAGCCGAGGCAGGTGGGCGTGACCTTCTCGTGGCGAACGCGCTAGCGTTCGCTTAAGCGTCGCAGGGCATCCGGCGCGAGCGCCGGGTGCCCGAGCGGCACCTTCTTCGCACTGGAGCCACCATGCGTACCGCCATCGAAATCAGTCTCTATCCGCTCGATGCTGACTACATTCCGCCCATCAAGGATTTCATCGAGCGCCTCAATGCCTATCCGGACATCACGGTGACGACGAATGCGATGAGCACGCAGATCGCAGGCGAACATCACCGGCTCTTCGAGATCCTGGCGAAGGAAACGGCGGCGTCGTTTGCCAAGCACGGCCGCAAGGTCTTCGTCATGAAGGTGCTCGGCGGCGGCGATCCGGCCTGATCGCACATGCAATCGTTGCTGGCACAGCTTGCAGAACTGTCGATCGCGGAGACCATCGCTGCGGCGCTCGGTCTTGCGTACCTGCTGCTTGCCGTGCGGCGCAATCTCTGGTGCTGGCTGTGTGCCTTCGTGAGCACGGCCATCTATTTCGTGCTCTTCGCGCAGGCCAAGCTCTACATGCAGTCCGCCCTGCAGCTCTTCTATCTCGCGATGGCGGTGTACGGATACGTTGAATGGCGCCGCGGACGGTCCGAGGAAGGCGAGGTGCTGATCCGATCGTGGCCGCTGCAGGCGCATCTGCTGGCATGCGCGGGCGTCGTGGTCGCCACGGCCGTCAATGCCTGGCTCCTGATGAGCGCAACCGATGCTGTGGCGCCGGTGCTCGACTCGTTCGTGACTTGGGGCAGCGTCGTCACCACGTGGATGGTGGCGCGGCGCCTCATCGAGAACTGGCTTTACTGGGTCGTGATCGATACGCTGGCCGCCTATCTCTACTTCACGCAAGGCTTTCTGCCGACAGCGCTTCTGTTCGTGCTCTATACGATCATCGTGATTCGCGGTTACTTTGCGTGGCGCAAGCAGCAGCGACGCCAGACGGCAGAGACGGTCGAGTCGGCGGTGTCGGCATGAGGCTTGCTTGCATGCCGAAGTCGACACGCGGGAAGAAGCGCGCGTGACGCAGGAGCACTGTATTTCGCCCGAAGCCCTGGCCGCACGGGCGCTGGGCGTCGATGAGCGCGCGCTCCTCGCGAGCGAGCGCATCAAGCACGGCCTTACGAACGACAGCTGGCGCGTCCGGACGCGCGATGCGGTCGTGATCGTGCGCATGGGCCGAGTGCCGGAAGCGGTTCTGCAGATCGACAGAGCAAGCGAGGCGCGTGTGCTGCAGGCCGTCGCTGCCGCCGGTATCGGCGCAGAAGTCTTGTTGTGCGATCCGGCCAGACAATGGCTCGTGACGCGCGATCTCGGCGAGCCATGGCGCGAAGCGCAGGCGCACGAACCGCAGAACATCCGACGTCTGGCGGAAGTCTTGCGGCGCCTGCATGCGCTGCCCGTGCCCGCGGGCGTACGGCGAGTGGACTTGCTCGAGACGCTACGCGGCTATCTGCGTACGCTCGAAGATCGCGGGCAGAGCCCGGATGCCGCGGAGCGTGAGCGGGGTGAGCAGGCCGCGGTCTTGCTGCAAGAGAACGCGATGGTCTGCCTCTGTCACAACGACGTTCATCATCTGAACGTCGTGGATGACGGCACACTGCGGCTCATCGATTGGGAGTACTCGGGTGTCGGCACGCCGTGGTTCGATCTCGCCTCATTGTGCGTCTACCACGGCTTTACGAGCGCCGAGCGCGAGCTCTTGCTGGAGTCCTATTTCTCTCAACGGCCCATGAATGCGCTGGCGCGTCTCGAACTGGCGTGCTGGTTATTCGACTACATTCGGCGGCTGTGGATGGTCGTTCGCGCCGACGCTGAGGCGGTTGGGATACCCGACAAGGCATAATGCGCTGCCGCGCTGCGCGGCCTTTCTTTGCAATCCGTGACGATGCCGAAGATCTATCTGACCGACATTTATGGGGCCGAGCACCTCATCGAGGGCCGTCCTGGGCGCAAGCTGATGGAAAGCTTGCGCGAACACGAGTTCGGCGTCATCGCTAGCTGCGGTGGGATGTGCTCGTGCGCGACCTGTCATGTCTACGTCGATCCCGAGTGGGTCGACAAGCTCCCCGAAATGCAATCCGACGAACGCTCGCTCATCAGCGAGCTCACGACGTATGAGCCCGGGCGCTCGCGCTTGTCATGCCAAGTCGTGTTCGATGAACGGCTCGACGGCATCCGCCTGACCGTCGCGCCGGAGGAGTGAGACCGAAGCGCTCGTCGTGACCGGACGCCGCGGCTGACGAGCCTCGAAACGAAAACGCCGCGCGTTACGCGCGGCGTCCCGTCGAGATCGTGATCTCGGCATTGTATTACGGCGTCACTTTTTCTCCGTCTGCTTGGCGACGGCTTCGGCTTTCGCCGCGATGGTCGCCGGATCGCCGAGGAATTTGCGCGGCGCGCGCGGCTTGAGGTCCTCGTCGAGCTCGTAATAAATGGGCACGCCCGTCGGGATGTTGAACTCGACAATCTCGGCATCCGACATGCCGTCGAGCATCTTCACCAGCGCACGCAGGCTATTGCCGTGTGCCACGATGAGCACGTTGCGTCCGGCCTTGAGCTCCGGCGCGATGCGGCCGTGCCAGAACGGCAGCACGCGATCGAGCGTGGCCTTCAGCGATTCGCTGGCCGGCAGATCCTTCGGATCGACGTTCTTGTAGCGACGGTCGAAGCGCGGGTGGCGCTCGTCGTCCAGCGACAGCGCCGGCGGCGGCACATCGTAGCTGCGGCGCCAGAGCTTGACCTGTTCCGCACCGTGCTTTTCCACCGTCTGCGCCTTGTCGAGTCCCTGCAGTGCGCCGTAGTGCCGCTCGTTGAGGCGCCAGGTGCGCTCGACCGGCAGCCACATGAGATCCATCTCATCGAGAATGATCCACATCGTGCGGATGGCTCGCTTCAGCACCGACGTGAAGACGATGTCGAACTCGAAGCCTTCCTCCTTGAGCAGGCGTCCCGCCTCGCGGGCTTCGCTCTTGCCGAGGTCTGTCAGGTCGACGTCGACCCAGCCCGTGAAGAGATTCTGAAGGTTCCAGGTGCTTTGTCCGTGACGGATCAGTACGAGTTTGCCAGGCATAACGTTGCTGATTGAGTAAGGGAAAGGGGACGGCCTGCGCCGCGATCGGCTCGGCGTTATACCAGACTCGCGGCCGATCCGCCCACTGTCGCCGCACGCGCTCGTTGATCGATTCGGGCGGATGCCCGTGTCTCAGCGGTCGAGGTCGGCGATCCGACGCACCGATTGCACCGCCACGGACAGCGTGGCGAAGTCCATCTGCGGCAGCGAGCGCATTTCCCCGATCGTTTGCCGCAACGACTCGACAGCAGGTCCGCGGCGCGCCAGCCATGCCGCAACGATGTCTTGCGCCGAACCGCGGCGTGCGCTCTTGAGCGCATCGAGGCAAAGCGCGCGCTGCAGCTCGAAGACGCCGTCACGCAGCGTCGTGCGCGCCACGGATTGCCAATGGCCTTCGGCGTCCAGCGCTTCTGCTTGCTCGCGCAACCAGTCGAGCGACAAGGCGGTGCCCAGCGCGAAATATACGGCCGCAGCACGCTCGATCGGCAGCCGCGTTCGCTCGGCGATCACCACCAGGTCCAGGCCCGAGCGCAACGCGGTGAGCGTCGCCATGCGCTTGCGCAAGCCGTCTGGCACGTTCGCCGTGCGGTAGCGTTCGTGAGTTGCCTCGAATATCGCAAGGTCGGTGCCCGACAAGACGCGCGGCATGGCAGCATCGAGCGCGGCCAAACCGCTTTGGAAACGTTTGACCTGCTCGTCGATGTTGAGCGCTTGCGGCTGATGACGCAGCAGCCAATAGCTGGCGAAGCGCAGCAGCCGCGCCGTCTCGTGCATCATCGCGTACTGCGTTGCGGCGGCAATCTTGTTGTCGAGCGCCTCGATGGCCGCCCAAGTGCCGCGCATGCCGAATGCTTCGCGCGCAATCGCGTAAGCGCGCACGATGCTCGCAGCGCTCGCGCCCGTTTCTTCCTGCGCGCGCCGCACGAAGGTGGGGCCCATGCGGTGGACGATGCTGTTCGTCGTCGCGGTGGCAATGATCTCGCGGCGCAGGCGATGGTGCTTGATGAGTCGGCCGAATCGTCGTTGGAGGAGGGCCGGGAAGTAGCGTTCGAGCTCCTGGCTCAGGTACGGATCTTCGGGGACGTCCGAGTCGACGAGATGCGCATAGAGCGTCATCTTGGCATACGCGAGCAGCACGGCGAGCTCGGGTCGCACCAGACCCTTGCCGTCGCGGTGGCGCTCTTCGATTGCCTCGGCCGTCGGCAGAAATTCGAACGTGCGATCCAAGTGCCCGGCCAGCTCGAGCGAGCGAATGGCGTGCGCGTGCTCGAAGAGATCTTCGGCGGCGCGCGCTTCGAGCATCGAGAGCGCCTGGCTTTGCAGGTAATTGTCGCGCAGCACGAGCGCAGCGACCTCTTCGGTCATGCGCGCAAGCATCTTGTCGCGCGAGACTCGCGTGAGCTGACCGCGCTTGCACGCCTCGTTGAGCAGGATCTTGATGTTGACCTCGTGGTCCGAGCAGTCGACCCCGCCCGAGTTGTCGACGAAATCCGTGTTGATGCGTCCACCGGCGAGCGCGTATTCGATGCGCCCGCGCTGCGAGAACCCGAGATTGCCGCCTTCGCCGACGACCTTGCAGCGCAGGTCACGGCCGTCGACGCGAACGGCATCGTTGGCGCGATCGCCGACCTCGGCGTGCGTTTCGTCACTGGCCTTGACGTAAGTGCCGATGCCGCCGTTCCACAACAGATCCACCGGCATGCAGAGAATGGCGCGGATGAGCTCGGTCGGCGTGAGCGTATCGCGCTCGACGCCGAGCATCGCGCGTGCCTCGGGCGAGAGCTTGATCGACTTGGCGGTGCGCGAATACACGCCGCCGCCGCGCGAGATCTTCTTCGGGTCGTAGTCTTCCCAGGTCGAGCGCGGCAGGGCGAAGAGTCGCTGACGTTCCTGATAGCTCGTCAACGGGTCGGGGTTCGGATCGAGGAAGATGTGCTGGTGATTGAACGCCGCAAGGAGCTTCATGTGCGGCGAGCGCAGCATGCCGTTGCCGAAGACATCGCCCGACATATCGCCGATGCCTACCGCCGTGAATTCCTGCGTCTGCGTATCGATGCCGAGCTCGCGGAAATGGCGCTTGACGCACTCCCAGGCGCCGCGCGCGGTAATGCCCATCTTCTTGTGGTCGTAGCCGGCCGAGCCGCCTGAGGCGAACGCATCGCCGAGCCAGAAGCCGTATTCGGCGGCAATGGCATTGGCGATGTCGGAGAACGTCGCGGTGCCTTTGTCTGCCGCGACTACGAGATAGGCATCGTCGCCGTCGCGCCGTACGAGGCGCTCGGGCGGCTTGACGCGGCCACTGACGATGTTGTCGGTCACATCGAGCAGTCCGCGGATGAAGGTGCGATAGCACTCGATGCCTTCGCGCTGAATGTCTTCGCGGCTGCCGCCTTGCGGCAGGCACTTGGCGACGAAGCCGCCTTTCGCGCCGACCGGGACGATCAACGTGTTCTTGACGTTCTGCGCCTTCATCAAGCCGAGCACTTCGGTGCGGAAATCCTCGCGCCGGTCGGACCAGCGGATGCCGCCGCGCGCAACGTGTCCCATGCGCAGATGCACGCCTTCGACGCGCGGCGAGTAGACGAAAATCTCGAACGCCGGGCGCGGCTGCGGCAATTCCGGAATGCGACGCGGATCGAGCTTGAACGAGAGATACGGCTTCGGCTGTCCCGTTGCGTCAACTTGATAGTAGTTGGTGCGCAGCGTGGCCTCGATCAGCGCCATGAAGCGGCGCAGGATACGATCCTCATCGAGGCTCTTTACTGCATCGAGCCGCGCGTTGAGCGTGCGTTTCGCGGCGGCGATTCGCGTGGCGCGTTGGGCGTCCTTGATGCCGGGGTCGAATTGCGCCTCGAACAGCGCGAAGAGCGCTGCAGCGGTCGCCGCATTCGCCGCCAGCACCTGTTCCATGTACGACTGGCTGAACGTGGAGTTCGTCTGCAGCAGATAGCGGCAATACGCGCGTAGCACCGATGCTTGCCGCCAGCGCAAGGTCGTGAGCACGACGAGGCGATTGAAACGGTCGTTCTCGGCGGCGCCGCTCAAGACGGCTTGGAACGCTTCGCTGAAGCGTTCGGCGAGCGATGGATCGGCTGGTTTACCGTCGATGCGCTCGAGCTCGTAACTCGTGATCCATATGTCGCGTGCGTTCGGCACCGTCACGAGGTACGGACGCTCGCTGATGGCGAGAAAGCCCAGGTTTTCGAGGACCGGCAGGGCCTGCGAGAGCGGAATGGCACGATCGGCGCGGAACAATCGCAGTTGCGTCCTGCCGGCGGGTCCGCTCACGAGCCGCATCGCGACCGAATCGGGTGCGGCGATGACGCGGTCGAGCTCGTGCAGGTCGGCGATCGCTTCGCTCGCCGATACTTCTGCCTGGTATGCAGGCGGAAAGGCATTGTGGTAGCGCTCCGCGAGCGTGCGGCCGGCGAACTCGCCGTATTCCGCGATGAGCGCTTCGCGCAGTCGATCGTCCCATGTGCGCACCGCATCGGCGATGCGCTCTTCCAGCGCCGCCACGTCGATGCGCGGACCGCCGCCTTCCGGTAAGCGCGCGATGATGTGCACGCGAGCGAGCGCCGATTCGGAGATCTGCACCTGCGACTCCAGCGCGGTCGCAGAGAGCGCGTCGCGAATCATCGCCTCGACCTTCTCGCGGACCTGCGTGTTGTAGCGATCGCGCGGTACGTAGACGAGCGCGGAGTAGAAGCGGGCAAAGACATCGCGGCGCAGGAAGACGCGCACGCGCTGTCGCTCGTAGAGGTTGACGACGCCGCGCACGATGCGGATCAGGTCGGCGACGCTGGCCTGAAAGAGCTCATCGCGCGGATAGGTTTCGAGCACGTGGACGACGGCTTTTGCGTCGTGGCTGGCAGGATCGAGTCCGAAGTGGGCGATCACTCGGCCGATCTTGTCCTTGAGCAGCGGAATCTCGCGCGGGCTGCGGTGATAGACGGCCGAGGTGAACAGGCCGAGGAAACGCAGCTCGCCGCTCACGCGTCCCGCGTTGTCGAAGGTCTTGATGCCGATGTAGTCGAGATAGGTCGCGCGATGGACCGTCGACTTCGAGTTCGCCTTGGTGATCGTCAGGAGCTCGGACACACGTGCGCGCTCGCGCAAGTCGCCCTTCAAGACGGTCGGGTGCGCCGGCCGGCGCCGTGGACGCAGGAGCCCTAAGCCCGATTCGAGGACCGGCACCGCGCGGTCTTCGCTGCGGCCGCGCTCCAAGCGGTACTCGCGATAGCCGAGGAAGGTGAAGTGATCGTTCGCGAGCCATTCGAGCAGCTCTTTGGTCTCTTGCGCCTCGTGTCGCGGCACTGGAAGCGTGCGGCTCGCGAGCTCGTCAGCGATCGCAAGGGCGCGCTCGCGCATCACTTGCCAGTCCTCGACCGCAACGCGCACATCGTCGAGCGTGCGCAGAATCTTGCGGCGGAGCGCTTCAAGCCTGTCTTCGTCTTCGATGCGGTCGACTTGAATGTGCTGCCACGATTCCTTGAGGACGTGCGCCTCGTCGTCGGCGTTCGCCAAGCCGAAGAGCCGGCCTTGGCGATCGCGGCGTACGGCGAGCACCGGGTGAATCATCAGATGAATGGTGAGCTTCTCGTCGTTGAGCACCATGCTCAGCGAATCGACGAGAAAGGGCATGTCGTCGGTCGTGACTTCGACGACGGTGTGCTGCGACGTCCAGCCGTCGCGCGCGGCATCGGCATTGAAGACGCGGACGTGCGGACGGCGTCTGCGGCGCGTCTCGGCCGCGCGCAAGTGAGCGAGCGCCGCGGCGGCAAGCTCGGCGCTCGGATAGCTGCTCAAGTCTTCTTCGGCGACGCCGCGAAAGTACTGTCGGATGAATTCCGCTGCGGGCAACGGCGCGCGGTGCCCGCGCCGGGCGCGCGAGGCGGCGACGATGCCTTCGATGAGCTTCTGTCTTGCGGCGGGGATGGTGCTCATATCGACAAGCCTCAAAACCCGCGGGCGTTCGGCCCGCTTCGCAACCAGGTTCGACTGCGCTACCCGCGGCGTCTTGCGACAGCGCGGGCGAGGGGCGCGGCAAACCCAAGTTCGAGCATCCCTGCGGCTCGGCTCGTGAGCGCCTAACCCCTCATTCCGGCAAGGTGAGATCCGCGATCACCGCCCCCATGAAGCGACACGCCTCGCCGCCGGTGATGCAGCGATGATCGAACGTGAGCGACAAGGGGATGCGCGTGTGAATCTCGGGGCCGCTCTCGCCCGCGACGACGTCGCGCTGCAAGCGACCGGCGCCGAGGATGGCCACCGTCGGTGGCACGACGAGCGGCGTGGCGTACCGACCGGCCATGGTGCCGAAGTTCGACAGCGTGAACGTGTAGTCGCGCATTTCATCCGGCGATACGGTGCGCGCACGCGTGCGTTCCTTGAGATCGTTGAGCGCCGCGCGCAGCTCCTGCGCCGAGCGACCACCGATGTCGCGGATGACCGGTACGATGAGCCCTTCCGGCGTGTCGACGGCGATGGCGAGATTGATCTGCGGCATGATCCTGCGCGCCGGCACGCTCGGATCGAAGAGGGCGTTGAGGCCGGGCTCGGCTTTGACGCCCGCGGCGATCGCGCGAATGAGTCGCACCGTGATGTCGCCGCGCGTCTTCCAGCCTTCGATGTCCGCGTCGTCGAAGATCGTGCACATCGCGATCTCATCGCGCGACAAGGACATGCTGGCGGCCATCGCCTTGCGTGTGCCACGCAGCCGATCGGCGTCGGTGAGCCCGGGCACGCTCGGGCTGGCGGCGCGTCCGCGGCCGGAGAAGTTCGCGGCGGAGAGCACGTCATCGACGGTCACGAGTCCGTGACGTCCGCTTGCGCGACAGGCGGCGAGGTCGACGCCCAGGCGCTTGGCGAGCATGCGAACCGCAGGTGCGGCACGAACGCGCTCGCGCGTGCTGCGGCGTGTCCCGCCGACGACGGCGCGATCGACAAACTCTTCATCGCTCGTCTGCATGCGGCCGACGACCATGCCTTGCGCAGGTTCGGACGCGCTCGATGATGAGGCGGGCGCTTGCGCGGTCGGTACGTCGTGCGGATTCGCCTGCGCGGAGGCGGCGTCGCTCGTCAGCTCGAAATCGACGAGCGGTCGGCCGGTTTCGACCGTATCGCCCGGTTGGGCGTGAAATTTCACGATGCGCCCGGTATACGGGCTCGGTACGTCGACGACCGCCTTCGCCGTTTCGACCGAAACCATCGGCTGGTCGACGGTGACGAAGTCGCCCTCCTTGACGTGCCACGCAACGATTTCGGCCTCGGGCAGACCCTCGCCGAGATCGGGAAGATTGAAAGTGGTCATCGGCTCAGCCATCCGCTTTCATGCTGGTTCGAACCGCATCCATGATGCGCGGGATGCTCGGGATGTACTCGTTCTCGAGTCGGTAGAGCGGCATGACCGTGTCGTAACCGGTCACGCGCTGGATCGGCGCGATGAGATCGTAGAGCGCCTGCTCGGCCACCGTGGCGGCGATCTCGGCGCCGACGCCGCAGTTGCGCGCCGCTTCGTGCACGATGACCAGCCGCCCGGTTTTCGCCACCGAGTCGAGAATGGTTTCGAAGTCGATCGGGCTCACCGTCGCAAGATCGATCACCTCGGCGCTGATGCCCTCGGCAGCGAGCTGCTCGGCAGCCTTGAGCACGTCGACGACCATCGCGCCCCATGTGACGATCGTGACGTCATCGCCTTCGCGCAGGATGTAGCAAACGTCGAGGGGCAGGGCGGTGCCGTCGTCGGCGACGTCCTGTTTGACGTAGCGATAGATGCGCGAAGGCTCGAGGAACACGACCGGATCGGGATCGCGGATCGACGCGAGCAGCAGCCCGTATGCGCGCGCCGGAGACGAAGGGCAGACGACGCGAATGCCGGGAATATGCGCGATCATCGCCTCGACCGATTCGGAATGATGCTCCGGCGCGTGAATGCCGCCGCCATGCGGCATGCGCAGCACGACGGGACACGACATGCGGCCGCGCGTGCGATGACGCAGGCGGCTCATGTGATTGACGATCTGATCGAGCGCCGGATACAGAAATCCCATGAACTGAATCTCGGCGACGGGCCGCATACCCTGCGCGGCCATGCCGACGCACATGCCCGCGATCATGTTCTCGGCGAGCGGCGTGTCCTGCACGCGCTCGCTGCCGAAGCGCTCGTACAATCCCGCGGTCGCGCGAAACACGCCGCCGCTCTTACCGACGTCCTCTCCAAGCACGACGACGCTCGGGTCGTGGGCGAGCTCCCACGCCTGCGCCATCGCGATGGCTTCGATCATCGTGACCTTGGGCATGGCTACGCGTGTCCGAAGCCGGAGCTTTGGCCGCAGCCTCGCGGCCGTACATCGTGAACGAGAAGAAGGGTGGTGCGTCGTGGAAACTGCATTGCGATTGTTGCGTACGTAAAGAGTTGCTGGTGCAGTCGCTTCGTGCCCGGCTACAGCCTATCGCCTAGAGCCTTATCAGTGCGACGGCCGTCCAGTGCCCGCATAGCGTTTGGCGATCTGCTTCTGTTGCTCGATGTAACGCGGCGGATTCGCGTAGAGGTAATCGAACATGGAATCGATCGACTGCTTCGGGATGCTCAGGTACTCCTTGACTGCCGCTTCCACTTCGGCGGTGTACTCGGCTTTGAGCGCTTGTTCGCGCGCCTCGTCGAGCACGCCGCGCGCCCGAAGGAATGCGCGCGTGCGCACGAGCGGCTCGAGCTTCCAGGCTTCCTCGACTTCTTCCTTGGGACGATAGCGCGATGCGTCGTCGGCGGTGGTGTGATCGCTCAGGCGGTAGCTCAGCGCTTCGATCACCGTCGGGCCGCCGCCCGAGCGTGCCTTGGCGAGTGCCTGTTCCACGGTGTCGCGCACGGCAATGATGTCGTTGCCGTCGACTTGGACGCCCGGGATGCCTGCGGCGATCGCCTTCTGCGCGAGCGTCTGCGCGGCGGTCTGTTCCTCGACCGGCACCGAAATCGCCCACTTGTTGTTCACGATCACGAAGACGATCGGTAGGTGCTTGGCGCCCGCGAGATTGATCGCCTCGTAGAACGTGCCTTCGGAGGTGCCGCCGTCGCCGATGTACGCAAGCGCGCAGCGCGGCTCCTTGCGGATCTTGAACGCCATGGCCGCCCCGGCCGCGTGCAGCGTCTGCGTCGCAATCGGTACGCACCAAGGGAAATCGTGCGCGGGACCGGCGAAATCGTTACCGCGTTCGTCCCCGCCCCAGTACAAGAGCACGTCGACCATGCGCACGCCCCGCCAGAAGAGCGTACCGATCTCGCGGTACACGATCGCTACGCTGTCCTCCGGTCGCAGTGCCGCGCCGACGCCGACATGCGTCGCTTCCTGTCCCAGGCACGGTGCATAAGTGCCGAGCTTGCCCGTGCGTTGCAGGTTGACCGCCTTGGCGTCGAAGATGCGGGCACGAAGCATCGCCCCGAACATCTTGAGCATCTCGCTGTCGTCCTGCGCGAAGGCCGGAAGCTCGCCGCGAACATGGCCGGTCGGATCGAGGATCTGTCGATACTGGATCTGAAACTCGGCCACTGTTTTCACTACTGATTCTCCTCGCACGGCTGGGCCGGCTTCAGTGTGGCGCGGATTATAACGAAGGCTATCGGGCAAGTCGGCGTATGCGGCCGGCTCGCCGAGGGTCGCATCTGTGTTGAGGCGATCGTTCATGAATCTTGGCCATCCATCTGGTCGAGAAGGCGCGCGCGTTCCGTCAATCGGCCGATGAGCCTGTCGAGCGTGCGACGGTCGCTGGCGCTCAGCGCATCGAGCAGCTTGCGTTCGTAGCCGAGCGCGAGCGGCGCGACGCGTGTGTATACCGCGCGGCCGGCCGCTGACAAGCGCAACACCGACCGCCTGCGATCTCCTTTGTCGTAGGTGCGCACGAGGCGCCGTGCGGCGAGCAAGCTCTGGACCGCGCGGCTCACCGCCACTTTGTCCATCGCGGTGCGCTCGGCGACTTCGACAGCCGAGAGATTGGGGTAGCGGGCAAGGACTGCAAGTACGCGCCACTCCGGAATCGTCAGTCCGAACTCGCGCTCGTACGCATGCGCGATGCTCATGCTCACGAGATTCGAGAGCACCGAGAGCCGATACGGCACGAAACGATCGAGCCGAAGCTTGTCGGAAGCGTTGCCGGAAGCGCGAGCCGATGCGGACATCTTTGCTTGACGGAACTCGTTTCGATAGTTTCAATTGTAACCATTGAGCGCCTCGGAGTTCATCTTTCGACGTTGCGTATGCAATGTGGCGTTGCAATGCGAGCAAATCGCAGAAGCGCACGCCTCGATTGCATACTTCGGAGGCATCATGAACACGAACCCCTCACGCGAGGACCGTCGGATTCCCGACGGCGTCACGCGCGACAACCCGGCGGGCACGGATGGCTTCGAGTTCGTGGAATACACCGCGCCCGATCCCGAGCAGCTGCGCGCGCTGTTCGCGAAGCTCGGATTCCCCACCGTCGCGCGTCATCGCAGCAAGGACGTGACCCTGCATCGTCAAGGCGACATCAACTTCATCGTCAATGCCGAGCCCGGCAGCTTCGGTCAGCGCTTCGCCCAAGCGCATGGTCCGTCGGCCTGCGCGATGGCTTTTCGCGTCAAGGACGCGGCATATGCGTTGCGTCGCTGCGTCGAGCTCGGCGCGAAGCCCGTCGCGACGCCGGTTGGCCCGATGGAGCTCAATATTCCTGCGATCGAAGGCATCGGCGGCAGCCTCATCTATCTGGTCGATCGTTACGGCGATCACACGATCTACGACGTCGATTTCGTGCCGGCGCACCAGAAGCAGCAGGTGCCCGGGGCGGGGCTGACCTGCATCGACCATCTCACGCACAACGTCGCGCGCGGGAATATGGACAAGTGGGCAAGCTTCTACGAGCGGCTGTTCAATTTTCGCGAGATCCGCTACTTCGACATCGAAGGCCGCAAAACCGGGCTCTTCAGTCGGGCGCTCACCAGTCCATGCGGACGCATTCGCATCCCGATCAACGAGTCGCAGGACGACAAGTCGCAGATCGAGGAGTACTTGCGCGAGTATCGGGGCGAAGGTATCCAGCACATTGCGCTCGGCACCGACGACATCTTTCATACCGTCGATGTGCTGCGCAGCCAAGGCGTGGAATTCCAGGATACGCCTGATACCTACTACGAGGGCATCGACGCGCGCGTGCCTGGTCACAGCGAGAAGATCGAGGAGCTGCGCAAGCGCCGCATTCTGATCGACGGCAATCCCGAGAAGGGCGAAGGCCTGCTGCTGCAGATCTTCACCAAGAACGTCATCGGTCCGATCTTCTTCGAGATCATTCAGCGCAAGGGCAACGAAGGATTCGGGGAAGGCAATTTCAAGGCGCTATTCGAATCGATCGAGCTGGATCAGATGCGACGGGGCGTATTGTGATGGCCAGCGTCGCTCATTCCTCGCCCATAGCCTGTAGTCCGTCGCCTGTCGCCTGTCTATGAAGCGCCGCATCCACTTGCCCCGCATCGAAGGAACCGCATCGCGACAGGCACATGCCGATCTGCCGGACGGAACCTACGAACGGGAGATCAGCAAGGACGGATTTTTCGGGCCCGCGGCGTTCTTTCATCACAAGCATCCGCCGACCGCGTGGGTGTCGTTCGAGGGACCGTTGCGGCCGCACGCATTCGATCTGAATCGGATCGGGCAGGACGGCGCATCGCCATGGGAAGCGGCCGCGCTACTGCACAACCGGCATGTGCGCGTGCGTTTCTGGCGTACGCGCGCCTCGATGGATCATCTGGTGCGCAATGCCGACGGGGACGAGCTCGTCTTCGTGCACGAAGGGTGCGCCGAGCTGTACTGCGACTACGGTCATCTGACGCTCGCCGCCGGCGATTACGTGATGATTCCGCGCGGTACGATGTGGCGGATCGAGACAGCCGAGCCGTTTTCGGCGCTGCTCATCGAAGCCGTGAATGGCTCGTACACGTTGCCCGACAAGGGATTGCTCGGGGGTCATGCACTCTTCGATCCGGCCATGTTGGATACGCCGCACATGGATGCGGTTTTCGTCGCACAGCAAGCAGTCGAACGATCCTGGCAGGTGCGCATCAAGCGCAACAATGCGATCTCGGTCGTGACGTATCCCTTCAATCCGCTCGATGCGATCGGCTGGCACGGCGACTTGTCGGTCGTGCGCATCAACGTCAAAGACATCCGACCGGTGATGAGCCATCGCTATCACCTGCCGCCGTCCGCGCATACGACTTTCGTCGCCGAGCGCTTCGTGGTGTGTACCTTCGTGCCGCGCCCGTTCGAAACGGACCCCGGTGCGCTCAAGGTGCCGTTCTTCCACAACAACGACGATTACGACGAGGTCATCTTCTATCACGCCGGCAACTTCTTTTCCCGCGACAACATCCGTCCCGGGATGATGACGCTGCACCCGTGCGGCTTCACGCACGGACCGCACCCGAAGGCATTGAAGAACATGCTCGTGCAAACCAAGCCGGCCACAGACGAGTACGCAGTGATGATCGATGCGCGCGATGGCTTGGAGATCGGCGATGCGGCGCGCGCAGTCGAGTGGGAAGGGTACGTCGATAGCTGGAAGGAGTCGCACGATGTGACGAAGTGACGCAGCAAACGTTCGAGAAGCTGCTGTAGCGTCGCATCGCTTGCCCGAGAAATTCTCAATCATGAAACTTGCCACGCTCAAGTCCGCTGCGCGCGACGGCATGCTCGTCGTCGTCGATCGTGCGCTCGAAAGAGCCGTTGCCGTGCCGGACATCGCGTCCACGCTGCAGGCAGCCTTGGATCGCTGGGCAGAAGTGGCGGGGGCGCTGGAGGAAGTTTATGTAGGGCTCAATCGCGGCGTGGCGCCGCGCGGTGCGGAAATCATTGCATTCGATCCGCGGCAGGCAGCAGCGCCGTTACCGCGTGCCTACCAATGGGTGGATGCTTCCGCATATGTCAATCACGTGGAGCTGGTGCGCAAGGCGCGCGGCGCCGAAATGCCCGTAAGTTTCTGGACCGATCCGCTCGTGTACCAAGGCGGCTCGGACGATCTGCTCGGTCCCTGCGATGACGCGCCGTTTCCGAGCGGCGACTTCGGGATCGATCTCGAGGCGGAAGTGGCGGTCATCCTCGACGATGTGCCGATGGGAACGCGGAAAGAGCAGGCGGCAAAGCACATCAAGCTCATCACGCTCGTTAACGACTGGTCGCTGCGCAATCTCATCCCGGGCGAGCTGGCAAAAGGATTCGGGTTCTATCAATCGAAACCTGCCACCGCGTTCGCGCCGGTCGCCGTCACGCCGGACGAGCTTGGCGAGGCGTGGCGCGACTGCGCTGTGCATCTGCCGCTTCTTGTCGAGATCAATGGCCAGCCTTTCGGCAGACCGAATGCAGGCGTCGACATGACGTTCGACTTCGCGCGTCTCATCGAGCACATCACCAGGACACGCAACGCGCGTGCCGGCACGATTCTCGGTTCCGGCACCGTCTCCAATTACGATCGCTCGCTCGGCTCGGCCTGCATCGTGGAGCGACGCATGCTCGAACAAGTGGAGCACGGTGCGCCGCGAACGCCTTTCCTCAAGTTCGGCGATCGCGTGCGCATCGAGATGCTCGATGCAGAGGGTCGCAGCATTTTCGGTGCGATCGACCAGAAGGTGGTCGAAGCGCGTTGAGGGCTGGCGGGAAGGGGCGAGCGCTGCGCGTCAAGATCACCAGCACGTATGCGGCGCGCGGAAATTACACAGTGTGTAACTCGCTTTGCCGTCGTGTTTGCAACATGTGTGCCCGAAATCCCGTTTGGTGAAACAGCGAGCGCATAGCGCGCTCTTGTCGACGGTCTACAGTCTCGGGCCTACAGCTTCTGCAGAAGCTTTTCCCCTCCCAACGCCCGCATCTGGCCGAGGATCCATTGTTGGCGCGATTGCACGTATGGGGACGGGGCATCGACGCGCATGCGTTTCGGGCTGGGCAGCACCGCGGCGAGGAGTGCGGCTTCGGCGGCGGTGAGTTGCGCGGGCGACTTGCCGAAGAACGTTTCGCTCGCTGCGCCGACGCCGTAGATGCCGCGGCCGAACTCGGCGATGTTGAGGTAGACCTCGAGGATGCGTTGCTTCGGCCAGGCAAGCTCGATCAGCACGGTGAAGTACGCTTCGAGGCCTTTGCGGACCCAGCTCTGTCCCGGCCAGAGAAACAGATTCTTCGCGACTTGCTGCGTGATCGTGCTGGCGCCGCGCACGCGCCGACCGCGCTCGATGTCCTTGAGCGCGTCGTTGATCGAAGCGAAATCGAAACCGGAGTGATCGGGAAAGCGCTGATCTTCCGCCGCGATCACGGCGACCTTCGCGTGAGATGAAATCGCATCCGTCGGTACCCAGCGATGGCGAATGCGCACCTGCGGATTGACGAATCGATCGCGGAGCATGAAGGCGCTCGTCGGCGGATCGATCCAGCGCAGTGCGAGCACGAGCGTACCGCTCGCGCTCGCCCAGACGAGCAATGTCCAGAGGATGCAGCGGACGAGGCAGCGGAGCAGGCTGCGACGAGACGCCGTCATCTTGCTCGCGTGTCAGCTCCCCGACTTCTCGATGCGCGTCACCGATTCGATCACGATCGGCTCGAGGGGCACATCGTCGTAGATGCCGTAGCGCCCGGTCTGGACGGCGGCGATCGCATCCACGACGTCCATGCCGCTGTCGACGCGGCCGAAGACGGCGTAACCGTAATTGGCGGGCGAGTGATTGAGGAAGTCGTTGTCCTCGACGTTGATGAAGAACTGCGAGGTCGCGCTGTGGATCTCGTTCGTGCGCGCCATCGCGAGCGTGCCGCGCTTGTTCTTCAGGCCATTGGTCGCCTCGTTCTGAATCGGCGCATGGCCGCGCTTCTGCTGCATGTCCGGCGTCAGTCCGCCGCCCTGGATCATGAAACCGGCGATGACGCGATGAAAGATCGTGCCGTTGTAGAACCCTTCGTCGGCATAGCGCAGGAAGTTCTCGACCGTGATCGGTGCCTGCTTGTGGAAGAGTTGCACGGTGAACGTGCCCTTGGAGGTCTTGAATTGCAGCATGGAATGTAAGCGGTGGTTGGATGGGAAACACGAAGGGGCCGGCTGTCAGGCGCCGTCCACTCGGCCCTCGGTCACACGCTCGTGACCGGCCAAGTCGGTGTGGGAGCGTACGTGAGCGAAGCCTCTGCGCACAAGCAGGTCGCGCACGGCGGCGGCTTGTTTCCAGCCGTGCTCGAGCAACAGGCATCCGCCCGGCAACAAATAATCGGGCGCGCGCTGAATGATGTGCTCGAGCGCCTCGAAGCCGGTAGGGCCTGGAATGAGCGCAACGAGCGGCTCGTGCTTGCGCACCTGCGGATCGAGGTCGGGATCGCTCTCGGCGATGTAGGGCGGATTGGCCACGATCACGTCGAACCGCGCTTGCCCGAGCGGCGCGAACCAGTCGCCGTGCGCGAATTTCACGTTGTGGAGCTCGAGCCGAGCGGCATTGCGCGCGGCCACCTCGAGCGCTGCGCGCGAACGATCGACGGCGGTGACTTGCGCGTGCCGACGTTCGTGCGCGATCGCAAGCGCAATCGCGCCGCTCCCCGTGCCCAGATCGGCCACTTGCGCCGGCTGCTCGCGCGGAATGTGCTCGAGCGCGCGCTCGACGAGCAGCTCCGTGTCCGGTCGCGGAATCAAAACGTCGGGCGTGACTTCGAGCATCAACGACCAGAACTCCTGTTGGCCGCGAATGTATGCAACGGGTTCGCCCTGCATGCGGCGTTTGACGAGCTGCTGAAAGGACCACGCCGCTCGTGCGGGCAGCTCTTTTTCGGGCGCGGCGCGGAAACTTGAACGCGGCAAGCCCGTTACGTACTCGAGCAGCAGCTCGGCGTCGAGTCGCGGCGAGCTGGACACGCGCGAGAGCATGACGGTTGCGGTATGCAAGGCGTCCGAAACGGTGAGTGCAGGTGGAAGAGCGGGCATCGGAACGAGAGGTGCTTCGCTACAATGCGCGCATCGTAGCGGCGAACGCTCGTGTGTGACCAGATCGAGACCGCTGCGCGATGGCGAACGACGTGAATCGGCACACGGTCACTTGAGTCGGACTGCAGCCCGAGGGTCGCGATGCGCATCTATTCCAATGTGATCGAGATGATCGGCCGCACGCCGATGCTGCGTTTGCAGCGCTTCGATGTCGGGCCGTGCGAGCTCTATCTCAAGCTCGAGTCGCTCAATCCCGGCGGCTCCATCAAAGACCGCATCGGCCTGTCGATGATCGAAGAGGCGGAAAGGCGCGGCGAGATCAAGCCCGGGATGACGATCGTCGAAGCCACGGCGGGCAACACCGGCCTTGGGCTCGCGCTCGTGGCGGCGCAGAAGGGTTACCGCCTCGTGCTCGTCATTCCCGACAAGATGAGCCAGGAGAAGATCTTCAATCTGCGCGCGCTCGGCGCGGAAGTCGTGCTGACGCGCTCGGACGTCGGCAAGGGTCATCCCGAGTATTACCAAGATCTCGGTGCGGCGCTCGCCAAGCGCATGGGCGCGTACTTCATCAATCAGTTTGCGAATCCCGACAATCCGAAGGCGCACGAGCTGACCACCGGGCCAGAGATCTGGGAGCAGATGGAAGGCAAGCTCGATGCGATCGTGGTCGGCGTCGGCTCGAGCGGCACGATCTCGGGGCTGGCTGCGTACTTCAAGAAGCAGGCGCCGCACGTCGAGCTCGTGCTCGCCGATCCGCAAGGCTCGATTCTGGCCGAATACATTGCGACCGGGCGCATGACGGAGAAGGGCGCGTGGCTCGTCGAGGGGATCGGCGAGGATTTCATCCCCTCGATTTGTGACTTTTCGTTGACTCGGCGCGCGTACAGCATTCCCGACAGCGAATCGTTCTGCGTGGCGCGGCAACTGTTGCAGAAGGAGGGCATCCTCGCGGGCTCTTCGACTGGCACGCTCTTGGCGGCGGCGCTGCGTTACTGCCGTGAGCAGACCGAGCCGAAACGCGTCGTCACGTTTGCCTGCGACACCGGGGCGCGCTACCTGTCGAAGCTCTACAACGATTTCTGGATGGAGGATCAAGGTTTCATCGAGCGCGAGCGATACGGCGACCTGCGCGATCTGATCGGCCGTCCGCACGGCGAACGCGCGACCGTGACCGTCGGGCCGAACGATGCGCTCACCACGGCCCACAATCGTTTGCGCAATGCCGGGTTCTCGCAGTTGCCGGTCATGGACGGCGAGCAGCTCATCGGCATCATCACGGAGGATGACATCCTGCGTTTTGCCTTCGGTCGACCGGAGCGCTTCAACGAGCCCGTACGCGCCGCGATGACGGCCACGTTTCTGCGCGTGCAGAAGGACTTGTCGATCGACAATCTCGTCGCGATGCTGGAGGTGCGCTCGTCCGCCGCAGTCATGGACGGCGAGAAATTCCTCGGCCTCATCACGCGCTCGGACGTGCTCAATTACTTGCGCCGTCAGCTCGCGGCCTCGACGCCGCCCGCTGCTTGAATGCAGCCGGTGGAGGTTGCGAACTCAAGCCGCTAAAGTAGCCGCCGGGTGTGCGGCGCGGTGCGCCGGCACGTCCTTGCTCTCACACATGCTATCGAAGCCGCACGCCGTCCTGTCATGACCGATTCAAATTCCCGCAAGCTCAAGTTCGCAACCCAATGCATCCACGCCGGTCAAGCGCCTGACCCGTCGACCGGCGCCGTCATGCCGCCGATCTACACGACCTCGACGTACGCGCAGTCGAGCCCCGGAGTGCACAAGGGTTACGACTATTCGCGCACCAATAATCCGACGCGCGCAGCGTACGAGCGGTGCGTCGCGGCGCTCGAAGGCGGCGTGCGCGGTTTCGCGTTCGCTTCGGGCATGGCGGCAACGAGCACGCTGCTCGAGCTGCTCGATGCGGGCAGTCACATCATCGCGACGGACGATATCTACGGCGGCACGTTCCGGCTCTTCGAGCGCGTGCGCCGGCGTACGGCGGGGCTTGAGGTGAGCTTCGTCGACCTGTCGGATATGACTGCGCTCGCAGCGGCCGTGCGGCCGAATACGCGTCTCATTTGGATCGAGACGCCGACCAATCCGACGCTGCGTCTCGTCGATATCGCGCAGGTGGCCGAGTTTGCGCGCAAGCGCAACATCCTCACCGTCGTCGACAACACCTTCGCAAGCCCGTGGGTGCAGCGTCCGCTCGAGCTCGGCGCGGACATCGTGATGCATTCGGCCACGAAGTATCTGAACGGTCACTCCGACATGATCGGAGGGGTGGCGGTGGCAGCCACGCCGGAGCTCGCCGAGCGCATCGGCTTTCTGCAAAACGCGATCGGCGCGATCGGCGGTCCCTTCGATAGCTTCTTGGCGCTGCGCGGCTTGAAGACGCTCGCCCTGCGCATGCGTCAGTGCAGCGAGAATGCGCTCGCGATCGCGCATTGGCTGGAGTCGCATCCGCGCGTGGCGCGCGTGCTGTATCCGGGGCTGCCGAGTCATCCGCAGCACGAGCTCGCGAAGCGGCAAATGCGTAACGGCTTCAGCGGCATCGTCACCTTCTTCGTCAAAGGCGGTTTGGCCGAAGCGCGCACGTTCCTCGAGCGGCTTGAGATCTTCACGATTGCCGAGAGCTTGGGCGGCGTCGAGAGCCTTGTCGACCACCCGGGTCTCATGACGCATGCCTCGATTCCGGCGGACAAGCGTGCGGCGCTCGGCATCGACGATTCCCTGATCCGCTTGTCGGTCGGAATCGAGGATGTGGAGGATCTGATTGCGGACTTGGATCACGCGCTCAGCGCGTGATCCAGGCTCTAAGCTGAAGGCTGTAGCGAGAGCGCGCCGTCGCGCCTTCTGGTCGCGACAGTGCCGCGTTTCCGGCCTATACGCGACGGCCTTGTTCTTACGCAGTGATGCGCGCGAGCTCTTCGGCTTGGAACTCCTGCTGGAGCGCGCCGATCAGCTCATCGAGCTTGCCGTCCATGATGTCGCTCAGCTTGTAGAGCGTCAGATTGATGCGGTGATCCGTCACGCGGCCCTGCGGGAAGTTGTAGGTGCGGATGCGTTCGGAGCGATCGCCTGAGCCGACCTGGAGCTTGCGCGATTGCGCTTCTTCGCGTTCGCGCTTCTCCTGTTCGGCGGCAAGCAGGCGCGCCTTGAGCAGCGACATCGCCCGCGCGCGGTTCTTGTGCTGCGAGCGCTCGTCCTGACACTCGACGACGATGCCCGTCGGCAAGTGCGTGATGCGGATCGCCGAGTCCGTCTTGTTGACGTGCTGGCCGCCTGCGCCCGAGGCGCGGAACGTATCGATGCGCAGATCGGCTGGGTTGATCTCGATCGACTGAATCTCGTCCATCTCGGGCAGGATCGCCACCGTGCACGCCGAGGTGTGAATGCGGCCTTGTGCTTCCGTCGCCGGCACGCGCTGCACCCGATGCGTGCCCGATTCGAACTTGAAGTGCGAGAACGCGCCGCGTCCGACGATGCGGCTGATGATTTCCTTGTAGCCGCCGTGCTCGCCCGGGCTTTCCGACAGTACTTCGACGCGCCAGCCTTGCGACTCGGCATAGCGCGCGTACATGCGGAACAGATCGCCGGCGAAGAGCGCGGCTTCGTCGCCGCCGGTGCCGGCGCGCACTTCCAGGTAAATGTTGCTCTCGTCGCGCTCGTCTTTCGGTAAGAGAAGTTTCGCGAGCTCTGTCGCCTCATGCTCGATGCGCTCGTTCAGCGCCGCGAGCTCCTCCCGCCCGAGCTCGCGCAGCTCCGGATCGCTGCCGTTGGCCATCTCCTCGGCCTGTGTGCGTTCCTCGAGAAGCCCTTGGTAAGCGCGATAGCGTGCAACGATCGGCTCGGAGCGCGCGTACTCCATCGACAGCTCGCGGAACTTGTCCGTATCGGCGATGACTTCGGGGTCCGCAAGCAGCGCGCTCACCTCTTCGTGCCGCTCGGCGAGCTTCTCGAGTTTGTTGCGAATGGACTCTTTCATGGACGGTTCGATGCGGGTGTCGGCCGAAGCCGCGGCGCACTAGCGCTCGTTGGCGGCCACGCCCGTCGCTGCGGCAGCGGGCGCTTCGTCTTCTTGTGCTTCGGTGCGCTCGAGCGGCTCGTGCGGCGCTGTGTACTGCGATTGTAGCGCGCGCACGAGCTCCGCATCGCCGCGCTCGGCAGCGCGGCGCAACTGGGTGATCGGCTCGTGCAGGAGTCGATTCGTGAGCGTCGTCGCCAGAAACTCGACGACCTCGCGCGGGTCGCGACCTGCGGCCAGCATGCGTTGCGCCTGGGCGGCGCTGTGTGCGCGGATCGCGCTCGCGTTCGCACGCATGCGGCGGATGAGCGGCGCGACGTCCGCGGTCTTCATCAGCTGCTCGAAGCTGGCGATTTCCGCATCGATCAGCTCGTGAGCGTCGCGCGCTGCTTCGCGGCGCGCCTCGATGTTCTCGTTGACGACGTTCTGCAGGTCGTCGATCGTGAAGAGGTAGATGTCGTTGAGCTTGGCGACCTCGGGCTCGATGTCGCGCGGCACCGCGATGTCCACCATGAACATCGGCTTGCGCTTGCGGGCGCGCAGCGCGGCGCGCACCGCCTCATAGGTCACGACAGGCGTCGGGCTCGCGGTCGAGGTGATGACGATGTCCGCATCGGGCAGGTGCTGCGCCAACGCCTCAAGACCGATGGCCGAGCCGTTGAATTCCGCCGCGAGCTCCTGTGCGCGCTCGATGCTGCGATTGGCGACGATGATGCGTCTGAGCCCGTTGGCGTGCAGGTGCCGCGCGGCCAATGCGATCGTTTCGCCCGCGCCGACGAGCAGCGCCGTGTGGTTCTCCAGCTGTTCGAACACCGTGCGCGCGAGCGCGACGGCCGCGGAGGCAACCGATACCGCGTTGGCGCCGATGCGCGTCTGCGTGCGCACGCGCTTGGCGACCGAGAAGGCGGTCTGCATCAGCCGGTTCAAGTAGGGGCCGGTGGTGCCGGCATCGAGTGCGGCGCGATAGGCCGTCTTGAGCTGACCCAGGATCTGCGGCTCGCCGAGCACGAGCGAATCGAGCCCGCAGGCAACGCTGAACACGTGCTTGATCGCCGCGGTCCCCTGTAGGCGATACACGGAGTCGGCAATGTCGATGCTGTGCGCAGCCAGATCGTGCCAATGCGACAGCCAGTCCACGAGCGGCGGCTCGCCGTCCTCGCTGACGCAATAGAGCTCGGTGCGATTGCAGGTCGAGACGATGAGCCCTTCGCGAACCCCTGAGAGGCTCACGAGCTCGCGCAGCGCTTCACCGAGCTCGTCGCCCGCGAAAACGACCTTCTCGCGGATCTCGACGGGCGCGGTGCGATGATTGATTCCAATGACGACGAAAGGCATGCGGGGTGCTGACGCGGCCGGGGCGGATTGTCCGGGAAGGTCACCGGGATGACAAGCGGAAAGGGGATCCCTGATATAGTGGATTCACGATGAAAGCCGCTACCTCTATTACCCGCGGTCTGTGTGCCGTGATGATCTGCGTGTTGCTCGGCGCCTGCGCCGGCGCCGGCCGTCGGCCGGACGCGCAGGCTGCAAATGCCGATCCTAACGCGCTCGTGGCCCAGGCCGAAGCGGCCCTCGAACGCGGCGAGCACCTCGAAGGCGCGACGGCTTACGTGAACGCGGCGCTCGCAGCCGACGACGAGCTGCTTGCAGAGCAGGCGACGCGCGTCGCGTTCGAGCATCGGCAGTGGACCCTCGTCGATCGTGCCGCTGCGCGCTGGCTGGAGCTCAATCACACCAACGAGGAAGCGCGCCGCTACGCTGCCTTTGCTGCGCTTCAGCTCTACCAGCTCGACAAAGCCGTCGAGCACCTGGCGGTGCTTCTCGATACCGCCTTCATCAATCCGCAGGCGGGCTTTCTCGCGCTGCTGCCGCAGCTGACCGACGAGGCGCCGGCCGCGGCCGTCACGACCGTGCTGCAGAAGCTCGTCGCGCGCTATCCGAATCTGATGGAGGCGCATTACGCCCTCGGGCAGGCCGCGCTGCGCTCGGACAACTTTGCGCTCGGGCTCGAGCATGCGCGCAGGTCGCGCGAGCTCGGTCCCTTTTGGGCACCGGCGGGGTTGTTGCTCGCGCGTGCGCAGATGGTCAATGGGCAGGCCGAAGATGCGCTCGCGACGGCGCGTGCCGTGATCGAGCAGGAGGAGCGCGATTCGTACCGCCTCGAATATGCGCTCATGCTCTTCCAGGCGGGCCGCGAGGAAGAGGGCAGGAAGGAGCTTGACGCGCTCGCTTCGTCGGAGGAGACCTCGGCCATCGTCGAACGCGCGCTCGCCGACATCGATTTCCAAACCGGCAATCGCGACGCTGCCGCCAAGCGCTTCACCAATCTCGTCTCGACGGGCCGATTCGTCTACGAGTCGCTCTTTTATCTCGGCGCGATCGCCGAATCGCGCGAAGCGTGGAACGACGCGTTGCAGCTCTACAGTCGCGTGACGAGCGGCGAGTTCGCCATGGCCGCGCAGATCCGCGCCGCGCGGATCAAGATCAAGCAGCAAGGTTTCGAAAGCGGTCTGCGGCATCTCGAGGAGTTCGCCGCGACGCGCTCGCGTTATCGCATCGAGGCGATCGCTGCGCAGGCATCGTTGATGGCGGAGCAAGGCGATCGCGCCGGGGCCATCAAGCTGCTCGATGCGGCATTGAAGCAGTACCCCGACGCCGTCGATCTGCGCTATGCGCGCGTCTTTCAGCTCGAGGCGAGCGATCGGGTGAATGATGCCCTCGAGGAGCTGCGCGGGCTCGTCGCCAAGCGTCCCGACGATCCGGTCGCGTTGAACGCGCTCGGTTACACGCTCGTCGATCGGACGCGGCGCTATCGCGAGGGATACGAGCTGATCGAGCGGGCGCTCCAACAGACGCCGGATAACGGGCCGGTGCTCGACAGCATGGGCTGGGCGCTGTACCGGCTGCAGCGTCACGAGGAAGCGCTCGAGTATTTGGAGCGGGCGCGCCAGCGCATCAGCGACCCGGAAGTCGAAGCGCACATCGGTGCGGTGCTGATGGCGTTGGGGCGTCTCGACGAGGCGCGCGCCACGCTCACGCGGGCGATCGAGCGTTTCCCCGAGAACAACAAGCTCAAGGCTCGCCTGCAAGAGCTCGATGCCAAGCGGAATTGAGCGCAGTCCGATGCATGGGTTGAGATGGATCGGCGTGCTGGCGGCAGCGCTCGTGCTCGCCGCGTGTGCTGGAACGCCGCGTCGCACTGGAGCGCCGCCGGCCGATTTGTCGCAGGCCACGTTCTGGGAAGCGCGCGGGCGGCTTGGGGTCTCCGGCGCGGGCAATGGCGGCTCCGGATCCTTCGCGTGGGAACAGCACGGCGAGCGTTCGGATGTGCGCATCCGCGGTCCGGTCGGGATCGGCAGCCTGCGGCTGCTCGTCTCGGGCTCGACGACGGCGTCCACGCTTCGGGTCGAAACCGGCGACGGCCAGGTCTATCGCGCTGAGGCGGCGTGGTCTGAGCTCGAGGCGCGCCTTGGCGCGACCGTGCCCGCCGGCAAGCTGCGCTACTGGATGCTCGGGTTGCCGGCGCCCGGCGAGCATCGCTGGCTGTCCGACCGCGACGGCGATTTCCCCACGCTCGAACAGGACGGGTGGCGGATCGAGTATCGCTACTCGGATGAGTTCGGTGCGCGCCTGCCTCGCCAGATTCGCGCCGCGAGCGGCGAGACCCGCGTGCGCATCGTGATTGATCGATGGTCGTTTGATCGATGAGCCAGCTTGACGAGCCTGCGCTCGGGACGACGCGGCCTTGGCCGGCTCCCGCGAAGCTCAATCTGTGTCTGCACATCGTCGGGCGTCGCGCCGACGGTTATCACCTGCTGCAATCTGCCATTCAGTTCATCGATCTGTGCGATGAGCTGCGTTTCTATCGGCGCCCCCCCGGCGTCATCGAGCGCGTTGCCGGTCCGGAAGGGGTTGCGCCCGAGCAGGATCTCGTCGTGCGGGCCGCTCGGTTGCTCGCCCGAAGCGCCGACGTCTCGGCGGGCGTGGCGATCGCACTCGACAAGCGCATCCCGATGCAGGCGGGTCTCGGCGGCGGCAGCTCGGACGCGGCCACGGTGCTCGTGGCGCTCAATCGGCTCTGGGGCGTAGGCTGGGACGAGACGCGGCTCGCGGCGCTGGCGCTCAAGTTAGGGGCGGACGTGCCGGTGTTCCTGCGCGGGCGGGCCGCGTGGGTCGAAGGGGTGGGCGAGCATCTGACCGACTGCGACTACCCCGAAAACGTGTACCTCGTCGTGAAATCGAGCGCCAACGTGAGCACGGCGGAGATCTTTCAGGCGCCTGAATTGACACGTAATTCCCCGGTCACGACAATACGCGCCTTTCTCGCGGGGGGCGGCCGCAATGACTGCACGTCGACGGTGCGCGGACGCTATCCAGAGGTTGCCGAAGCGCTTGATTGGTTGGGGAATTTCGGCCCGGCCCGCTTGACCGGGACGGGTGCGTGCGTGTTTGCATCCATGCCGGATGAAAGCACGGCCCAGAGCGTTTTACGGCAGCTGCCTGCGCGTTGGATGGGTTTTGTCGTCCGCGGCATGAATCGTTCGCCGCTGCTCGACCGGCTGGCTGCGGAACCGGGCGCCGGTTGAGCGAGTTCGCGAGCGATTGCACGCGGGCCCGAGTCGAACAGATTTTGGGGCGTCGCCAAGTGGTAAGGCAGCGGGTTTTGATCCCGCCATTCGGAGGTTCGAATCCTTCCGCCCCAGCCAAACCGTTGGGCTACGAGGTTGGGGACTGGAGACTGGAGTCGGCACGCGAGCCGGCTCTAGGCCCCAGCCGCCCGTCTCCTGCCTGGTTCTGCGGAGCTCCCATGGCTGATCGTTCCACGATGACCGTGTTGACGGGGAATGCCAACCCGCAACTCGCTCACGACATTGCGCGTCATCTGATGGTGCCGCTCGGTCGAGCGTCGGTGGGTCGCTTCAGCGATTCCGAGACGACCGTCGAGCTGCTTGAGAACGTCCGCGGGCGCGACGTCTTCATCGTGCAGCCGACCTGTCCGCCGGCGAACGACCATCTGATGGAGCTGCTCGTAATGGTCGATGCCTGCCGCCGCGCTTCGGCGGCGCGCATCACGGCGGTCATCCCGTATTTCGGCTACGCCCGACAGGATCGCCGCCCGCGCGCCATGCGCGTGCCGATCACGGCGAAGCTCGTCGCCAACATGATTGCGAGCGCCGGCGTCGACCGCGTGCTCACCGTCGATCTGCACGCCGATCAGGTGCAGGGCTTCTTCGATATTCCGGTCGACAACGTGTACGCCTCGCCGGTGCTGCTCGGCGACGTCTGGAAGCAGAAGTACGACAACCTGATCGTGGTTTCGCCGGACGTCGGCGGCGTCGTGCGCGCACGCGCGATGGCCAAGCGTCTCGACGATGCAGACCTGGCGATCATCGACAAGCGCCGCCCGCGTCCGAACGAATCGGAAGTGATGAACATCATCGGCGAGGTGCAGGGCAAGACCTGCGTGCTGATCGACGATCTCGTCGACACCGCCGGTACGCTCTGTCATGCGGCAGCGGCGCTCAAGAAATCCGGCGCCAAGCGCGTGGCCGCGTACATCACGCATCCGGTGCTGTCGGGGCCGGCCGTCGAGCGCATCGAGAACTCGCAGCTCGACGAGCTCGTGGTGACCGACACGATTCCGCTGCGCGAAGACGCGAAGCAGTGCAAGAAGATCAGACAATTGTCCGTCGCGGGGCTGCTCGCCGAAACGATGCGCCGCATCCGCGACGAGGAGAGCGTGAGCTCGCTGTACATCGATTGATCGATTCGGTGAAGGGGCGGCAAAGCGGCGGAATCCTTCCGGCGCGCATGCAAGTTCCGCACTGAGTCGTTGAGCCCCGGTGCTCGCGTTTGGTCGCGAACCGAGCATCGGTCCAAGGGGCGACGCCCGACGAAGCGTCCGGCTTCGTCATGGCGCCGTCCCCATTTACTTTGATTGGAGTTCTTTTCATGAAGACGTCGTTCGAACTCGTCGCCGATCCGCGCGACGGCGTGCAGGGGAAGGGTGCGAGCCGCCGCCTGCGCCGTGCCGGTAAGGTCCCGGCGATTCTCTATGGCGGCAAGCAGGCGCCGCGCCAGATCATCCTGGATCATCAGAATCTGTTGACGCTGCTCGACAACGAGCGCTTCTACTCGACGATTCTGTCGCTCAGGATCAACGGCGAGATTCAGCCCGCCATCCTCAAGGACGTGCAGCGTCATCCGGCGAAGAATCAGGTCCTGCACATCGATCTGCAGCGCGTGCTCGAGGACGAGCCGGTGCGCATGCGGATTCCGTTGCACTTCGTCAACGGCGCGGTCGCGCCTGGCGTGAAGCAGCAGGGCGGTGTGATTTCGCACTTGTTGAACGACGTCGAAGTCAGGGCGTTGCCGAAGGATCTGCCCGAGTACATCGAGGTGGATCTCTCGGAAATGCAGATCAACGAGATCAAGCGCCTGTCGGATCTGAAGCTCCCCGAAGGCGTCGAGATCGTGGCGCTTGCGCACGGTCGCGACGAGCCGGTGGTGGCGATCCATCATCCGCGCGCAGAAGAAGCCGAGTCGCCGGCGGCCGAGGCTGCTGCGGCGGCAGCCGCTGCGCCTGCAGCGGCGAAGAAGGAAGGCGCGAAGAAGTAGTCGTGCGCGGACGGCCGGGAGCCTCCCGGCCGTCCCCTCGGCTCGACCCCTCGACGGTTGCCGGTTGACGGCCAGGGTTTCTCTTTTCCGGTGCCACGCGCACTTTCCTCGACTGTCGCTCGTCAAGGCGGTTTCCATCCATGGCAGGCACACCTCTCAAATTGATCGTGGGCCTCGGCAATCCGGGACCGGAGCACCTGCTCACGCGGCACAACGCCGGGTTCTGGTTCGTCGATGCGCTCGCAGATCGGCTCGGCGGACGCTTCCGCAGCCATACGCGCTTCCACGGCGACATCGCGCGCGTCTCGCTCTGCGGACAGGAAGTGATGCTGCTCAAGCCGACCACGTACATGAATCGCAGCGGTCTGGCGATTCGCGCCGTGTTCGATTACATGAAGCTCGAGCCGGCGGATATCCTGGTCGCACACGATGAGCTCGATCTTCCCGTCGGCACCGTGCGCTTCAAGTTGGGCGGCGGCCACGGCGGCCACAACGGTCTGCGCGATGCGATCACGCACGTGGGGTCGGACTTCTGGCGTTTGCGCATCGGGATCGGCCATCCCGGCGATCGTGCGCAGGTGATCGATTACGTTCTGCACCGCGCGCCCGCCGAAGAGGAAGAGAAAATCATGGCGAGCATCGGCGAGGCGCTCGACGGGCTCCAAGTCTTCCTCGAGCAGGGCGCCGAGCGCGCCATGAATCGGTTGCATGGAAAAAAGTGACGTAGCGACGCGGCCGTCGGCTCGCTGCGGCACCCCTTAGGTTGTCACCCAAGAGTCATCATGGGCATCAAATGCGGCATCGTCGGCTTGCCCAACGTCGGCAAGTCCACTCTCTTCAACGCGCTCACGCGGGCGCAGATCGCGGCGGAGAACTATCCGTTCTGCACGATCGATCCGAACGTCGGCGTGGTGCCGGTGCCGGATCCGCGTCTCGAGGTGTTGGCGCGGATCGTCAAGCCCGAGCGCGTGCTACCCGCAACGGTCGAATTCGTCGACATCGCCGGCTTGGTTGCCGGCGCCTCGAAGGGCGAAGGGCTCGGCAACAAATTCCTGTCGCACATTCGCGAGACGGATGCGATCGCGCATGTCGTGCGCTGCTTCGAGAACGACGACATCGTGCACGTGGCCGGCAAGGTCAAGCCGCTCGATGACATCGCAGTGATCAACACGGAGCTCGCGCTGGCGGACCTCGATACGGTCGAGCGCGCCTTGCAGCGCGCCGAGAAGGCCTCGAAGGCGGGCGACAAGGACGCCATTCGCTTGCGCGATCTGCTCAAGAAGCTGCGCGAGCATCTCGACGCCGGCCAGCCGGCGCGTTCGCTCATCACGGACCCCGAAGAGCGCAAGCTCCTACAGGAGCTGCACCTCATCACGATGAAGCCGCTCATGTACGTGGCGAACGTCTCCGAGAACGGCTTTACCGACAATCCGCACCTCGATGCCGTGCGCGCGCTCGCTGCCACCGAGAATGCGGAAGTGGTGCCCGTGTGCGCCGCCATCGAGGCGGAAATCGCGCAGCTTGACGAGGGCGATCGCGCGGAGTTCCTGAAGGAGCTTGGCCTCGAAGAGCCGGGGCTCAACCGCGTGATCCGCGCCGGTTACAAGCTGCTCGGCCTGCAGACTTACTTCACCGCGGGCGTGAAGGAAGTCCGTGCCTGGACCGTGCGAGTCGGCGCCACGGCGCCGCAGGCGGCGGGCGTCATCCATTCGGATTTCGAAAAAGGCTTCATCCGCGCCGAGGTCATCGCGTACGAGGACTTCGTCGCCCATCAAGGGGAGCAGGGGGCCAAGGAGGCCGGCAAGCTCCGGCTGGAGGGCAAGGAGTACGTCGTCCAGGAGGGCGACGTGATGCACTTTAGGTTCAACGTCTAGCGCGGAGGGCGGCCGCCAGGGTGGCGCGCCTTGCGCTGTCGGCCGCCGTCCACGTTACGGGGTGGGCCGTGACGGTTGACACCGGCGCGACCCCTCCAGACAATGCGCCTCCCTTCGCCTGCGGCCGGCATCGCGCGGCCGAGTGCGTCAGCGCAGAAAGGCTAGGTAGCTCAGCCGGTTAGAGCGTGGCACTCATAATGCCGAGGTCGTGAGTTCGAGTCTCACCCTAGCCACCATCCTCTCGCGCGCTGCGCGGGAGCGTCCTTGAGTCTCCACTGACCTCCGTTTTGCCGGCGCAGTCCGCGTCGCATGTCCTGGTTACGAGTCCCCAAGTCCTTTGCCAGGGGGAGGTCAGGCGGCTAGCGCACTCGCGTCGCTCTGCGCCACTGCGGCCAAGCTCATGCGCTTTCTGCATGCCTGCGAGCGCTTTCGTGATGCCGAAATGCCGCGGCAGGTCTTAAACTCACGACTGGTCGCGACGGCGAATCCACAACACATACAGCGGATCTCATGAATTCACTCTTCGACCTGCACGGCAAGGTCGCATTGATCACCGGCGCCTCGAGCGGTTTCGGGCGCCATTTCGCAGGGGTGCTCTCGCGCGCAGGCGCGCGCGTCGGTTTGACGGCGCGGCGCACCGATGCGTTGGAGACCGTTGCGGCAGAAGTGCGCGCGCAAGGCGGCGTCGCCGCGATCGCGCAGCTCGACGTCAGCGACGAGGCCTCGGTGACGAGCGCCGTCGCCGCGATCGAGCAGGCGCTCGGGCCGATCGACATCCTCGTGAACAACGCTGGCATCTGCATCACCAAGCCGTTGCTCGAACAGACGGCGCAAGACTGGGACGACGTGATCGACGTGAATTTGCGCGGCGCCTTCCTCATGGCGACGCAGGTCGCGCGCCGCATGCGCGATCACAAGCGCGCCGGCAGCATCATCAACGTGCAGTCGATCTTGAGCTATCGCCAAGCGGGGCACATCACGCCCTATGCAGTGTCGAAGGCGGGGCTCAATCAATTGACCAAGAACATGGCGCTCGAGCTCGCGCGCTACAACATCCGCGTGAACGGCATTGCGCCCGGCTATTTCTTGACCGATATCAGCCGCGATTTCTTCGCGAGCGAGGCGGGCGTTGCGATGATCAAGCGCATTCCGCAGCGTCGGCTCGGGCGTTTCGAAGATCTCGACGGGCCGTTGCTCCTGCTCGCTTCCGACGCGTCCCGCTACATGACCGGCAGCACGATCGTCGTCGACGGCGGTCATTTGTGCAGCAATCTGTAGCCGCCCCGCTCGGCCCCCCGGCCAGAGGCGCTGCGCGCGCGCCTGAAGCAACTTCTGGCCGTTAGCGTTGCCTCGCTGAAGGTTCTTTCGCTCTCGGCCTCCTGCCGAGGGGCTGCCACAATCTTCCACAATTCGTCGCCTTCTCTTCATTCGCCGCGCGTCATTGCGCCGCGTTCCGCGCCTTTACTGGCAGCCACGGGTGGCTCGTCGCCCGCTGAACAACGACGAGATGAACAGAGGAGCGCGACCATGTTGAAGAAATCCTTGACCGTGGCGCTGGCCATTGCGTTGACGAGCGGCGCAGCGCAGGCGACGGAAAAGAATCGTTTCACGAAAGAGGAGGGCGTCGGCGGGCTGACTGGCGCGGCTGCGGGCGCGCTCGTCGGCGGACCGGTCGGTGCGGCCGTCGGATTCATGATCGGCGGCATCGTGGGCGACAGCATCGGCACCGCCAATCGCGCCAATCTACGCGCGCAACAGCTCGAACGGGATCTGTTGGATGTGCGCATTGCGCTCGCGCAAGCGAGCGAGCGTAGCGGCGGCGATCTGCTGCTCGATGAATTGGCCAAGCGCCTGCACGCCGATGTGATGTTCAGGACCGGGCGCGCGGAGCTCGATTCGCAGGTCGCGATGAAGCTCGCGGAGCTCGGGAAGATCCTGAGCACGCTGCCGACGATGCAAGTCGAGCTGCATGGCTTTGCCGATCCGCGCGGCAACGCCGAGCACAATCTCGTGCTCTCGCAGCGGCGCGCCGAAGCGGTGCGTCAGGCATTGATCGATGGCGGTGCACATCCTGAACAGATCGTGGTGCTGGCGCACGGCGAGGACTTGAGCACGGCGCCGGAAGGCGATCTCGAAGCGTACGCGTGGGAGCGGCGCGTAACGCTCTCGCTGCAGCCTGCAGGGAGCCTTGCGGTGGCGAGGGCCGAGTGACGGCACGCAGCGCCGGCGCGCATGCGCCGGCGCTTCCGCTTCCGTAAGCACCTAATTTCCGTGAGAGTCCAGCCGATGTGTCTTGCCGATATCCCGCTGGATCTGTTGCGCTTGGCTGATGCCGGTAATGCGTTCGCAGCCGGTGCGCCGCGCGATACGCCTGCGTTCGATCGAGGTGGCGTCGTTGTGTCGGCCAGCGCCGTGCCGCCGCGTGACCCCGCCACGTCCGCGCGCAGCTCATCTGCAGCGTTGCCCCACGATGGGGCGTGACGCGGTGCGCGGATGAGTGTTTTGCTCCAATATGGAGCAGTACGAATCTTTGAGCTTGCTCACCGGCCGGGCGCCTGCATCGAAAAACATCAGCTTTGACGCCTCATTCTTGCGTTTGGCCTGCCGATCGGTGCTTTCCCGACGCTTGGCATAGTTGCTGCATCTTCAAGGGCGAGTCGCGGATGTGGCTTTTTCGCTGCAAAGCAGGAAGGTCGCCGCTGCGCGAATTCAAAACAGTCATAGTCACACGCGGTGTGTGTGTCTTTTTCTCACCACAAGGGGAGACCTATGCAAAAAGTTACGGTCCTGGCTGCTTTGGGCATGTTGGGCGTTGTTGGTGCAGCCAATGCCGAAGTGTCCGCCACGGTTACTGCGACTAACGACTACGTCTTTCGCGGCATCTCGCAGGCTTCGGAAGATCCTGCGCTGCAACTGGGCCTCGACTTCAACCACTCGAGCGGTTGGTACATCGGCGTGTGGGGCAGCAATGTCGACTTCGGTCCGGGCGATCCGGCCGACATCGAGGTCGACATCTACACGGGCTTTGCTGGCGAAACGGCAGCCGGTCTGGGTTGGGACGTGGGTATCAACTACTACACGTACCCTGATGAGTCCGATTACAACTTCCCTGAGATCTACGCCAAGCTGAGCTACGGCGTCTTCTCGGGCGGTCTGTACTACTCGAACGATTGGGCCGGTTCCGACGAGGACTCGCTCTACATCCAAGCGGGCGTGTCGGTGCCGTTCGGCGAGGGCTTCACGTTCGATGTGGGCGCGGGCTACAGCTTCGGCGATGCGTTCGACGATGTGGAGTACTTCGACTACTCGATCGGCGTCGGCTACACGGTCGGCAACTTCAACTTGAGCTTGGCCTGGGTCGACACGGACATCGGCCGCAGCAACCCGCTGTTCAGCGACGAGGATGCATTGAACAGCGAAGGCCGCGTGGTGTTCACGATCTCGACGACGTTCCCGTGGGCGAAGTGATCGCGCGCGCGTAGCTGCGTCAGCTTTGAAGAAGCCCCGGCCGTCTGGCCGGGGCTTTTTTCCTTTCCTGGAGCCGTCAGTCGATCGCGCGCAGAACTTCGCCGAGAGTCGCGACGATCGTTTCGATCTGGTCGCGCTCGATGATGAGCGGCGGCGACAACGCGATGGTGTCGCCCGTGACGCGCACGAGCAGGCCTCGTTCGTAGCACTTGACGAGCGTTTCGTATGCGCGGGCGCCCGGTGCATTCGGGCGCGGCTCGAGCTCGATCGCGCCGATCAGACCGATGTTGCGAATGTCGATCACGTGCGGTACGCCGCGCAGGGAATGAACCGCGCGCTCCCATTCATCGCTCAGCAGGCGCGCACGCGTCAGCAGCTCCTCTCTCAAGTAAATATCGAGCGTCGCAAGGCCGGCGGCGCATGCGACCGGATGCGCCGAGTACGTGTACCCGTGAAACAGCTCGATCGCGTTCTCGGGGCCTTGCATGAAGGCATCGTAAATCTGCTTGGTGATGAACACCGCGCCCATCGGAATTGCGCCGTTCGTCAGTCCCTTCGCCGACGTGATCATGTCCGGCATCACGTCGAAGAACTGCGCACCGAAGGGTGCGCCGAGCCTGCCGAAGCCCGTGATGACCTCGTCGAAGATCAGCAGGATGCCGTGGCGATCGCAGATGTCGCGCAGGCGCTCTAGATAGCCTTTGGGCGGCAGGATGACGCCCGCCGAGCCTTGTACCGGCTCGACGATCACAGCCGCGATCGTCGAGGCGTCGTGCAGCGCGACGAGACGTTCGAGATCGTCCGCGAGATGTGCGCCCCATTCCGGCAGGCCGCGCGAGAAGGCGTTGTGTTCGTGATCGAGCGTGTGCCGCAAGTGATCGACGCCGGGCAACAGGCTGCCGAAGAACTTGCGATTGTTGACGATGCCGCCGACCGAAATGCCGCCGAAGCCGACGCCGTGATAACCCTTCTCGCGCCCGATCAGGCGCTGACGGCTCGCTTCGCCGCGCACGCGATGGTAAGCGAGCGCGATCTTGAGCGCGGTGTCGACGGCTTCGGAGCCGGAGTTCGCGAAGAACACATGATCGAGCCCGGCCGGCGTGATCTCGACGAGCCGCTCGGCGAACTCGAATGCGAGCGGATGTCCCATCTGAAACGTCGGCGCGTAGTCGAGCGTTGCGAGCTGACGTGCGACCGCATCATTGATCTCGCGCCGATTGTGTCCGGCATTCACGCACCACAGTCCCGCGACGGCATCGAGAATGCGCCGACCGTCGTGCGACCAGTAGTACATGCCGTCTGCACGTGCGAGCAGACGCGGATTCGCCTTGAACTGACGATTCGCGGTAAACGGCATCCAGAAGGCGTCCAGCGCCTGGCGGCTGAGCGGATCCATGAGAGCTCGCGGTCGAAGGAGGAGACCGCATCATAAGAAAATAAACAGCGGCACGAAATAGCGCGCCGCGCACCTGGTTTCGACGCTCGAACGTCGATTATCCTAAACACCTGCGATCAACGAACGAGTGTCTCGCCATGACCATCGACGTCGGTGCCCATTTGCGCGCTGTGCGCATGATGTACGGTTTGTCGCAACGCGAGCTCGCCAAGCGTGCGGGCGTGACGAACGGCACGATCTCTCTCATCGAGCAGAATCGCGTCAGCCCGTCGGTGAGCTCGCTGAAGAAAGTGCTCGACGGCGTGCCGATGTCGCTCGCGGAATTCTTCACGCTCGATCTGGCCGCGAACATGCAAGTGTTCTATCCGCGCGAAGAGCTGACCGACGTCGGCGATCGCGAAGTTTCGCAGCGGCTGGTCGCAGCGAAGCGTCCGAATCGCGCATTGACGCTCATGCACGAGCGCTATCGGCCGAAGGCCGACACGGGCACGGACATGCAAAGCGAAAAGGGCGAAGAAGGCGGCATCGTGATCGCGGGCAGAATCGAGCTCACGGTGGGCGGTCGCTCGCACATCCTCGAGGCGGGCGATGCGTATTATTTCGAGAGCTGCGTGCCGCATCGCTTCCGCAACATCGGCGATGAGCCGTGCGAGATCGTCAGTGCAAGAACCTCGGCGCCCTGACGGCATCGGCCGAACGGCGGCGCCGCGCGCTCGGACGCGTAAGCTCGTCGCCGTGCCCCCGATGCTGATATCCTGCCTGCCGTCCCTGTCCGACCATATTCGTTGCCGCGCCGCGTCGTCTTTCGCATGAGCTCCGTCACTGTCGCCGCTACTCAGTTCGCCTGCTCGGAGGATCGCGTCGAGAACTTGGCGCGGGCCGAGCGCGTCATCCGCGCGGCGGCGGCGCAGGGTGCGAACATCATCCTGATCCAGGAGCTGTTCGAGACGCCGTATTTCTGCAAGACGCACGATCCCGCGTTCTTCGCGATCGCGCAACCGATCGAGGAGAACCCGGCGGTCCAGCGCTTTCAGGCGCTGGCGTGCGAGCTCAATGTGGTACTGCCGGCGAGCGTGTTCGAGCGTGCGGGCAATGCGTTCTACAACTCGGTTGCGATCGTCGATGCCGACGGCAGCGTGCTCGGCGCGTATCGCAAGTCGCATATTCCGGAAAGTCCCGGCTATCACGAAAAGTTCTATTTCTCGCCGGGCGACACGGGTTTCAAGGTGTGGCGCACGCGCTTCGGCACGATCGGCGTGGGCATCTGCTGGGATCAGTGGTTTCCTGAAACGGCGCGCGCCATGGCGCTGCTCGGTGCGGAAATCCTGTTCTTCCCGACGGCGATCGGTTCCGAGCCGCAGGATCCGAGCATCGATTCGCGCGATCACTGGCAGCGCACGATGCAGGGACACGCTGCTGCGAACGTGATGCCGCTCGTCGCCTCCAATCGCATCGGCACCGAGCAGGGCGGTCCGTGGACGGTGACGTACTACGGCTCGTCGTTCATCGCAGATCACACCGGCGCGATCGTCGCGCAAGCCGATCGCACGAGCGAAACGGTCATCACGGCCACGTTCGATCTAAAGCGGATTCGCGCCTATCGCGAGGCGTGGGGTGTCTTTCGCGATCGACGTCCGGAGCTGTATCGGCCGCTGCTCACGCTCGACGGCCGCGTCGAGCGCTGACGTCGACGCATCATGGCGATACGCGCCGCTTGCGATCCGGCATCATCGCTCGCCGTCGCTCACGCTGAGCGAACGTCGGCGCCGCTTCGTCTTTGACACTCTTCGATTCCTCTTCACGTCATGTTGTTCTTTGCTTCGTGCCCGCCCGGCGTTGCGGATCTGACTGCAGCGGAGCTGCGTGCTTGCGGCGCGAGGCGCACGCGCGAGCTCAAGCTCGGCGTCGAGTTCGAGGGCACGCTCGAGACCGCGTATCGCGCGTGCCTCTGGTCGCGCACGGCGTCGCGCATCCTGCTGCCGCTCGCGACATTTCCGGCGAGCGGCGCCGATGAGCTTTACGCTGGCGTCGCCGCGATCGACTGGTCCGAGCACCTCGCGCCGCAGAGCACGATGGCGATCGACTTCGACGGAACCTCCGGCGGCATCACGCATACGCACTTCGGTGCGCTCAAGACAAAAGACGCGATCGTCGATCAGCTGCGCGCGACAAGCGGCGAGCGCCCATCGATCGAGCTGGAGCGGCCGAGCGTGCGCGTGCACGTGCGGCTCGATCGCGAACGCGCCTCGGTGAGCCTCGATCTCTCCGGAGAAAGCCTGCATCGACGTGCCTATCGCGCGCGCGGAGTGGCGGCGCCGCTCAAGGAGAATCTCGCCGCGGCCATCTTGCTGCGCGCAGGGTGGCCGCAGATCGCGGCCGCAGGCGGCGATTTCGTCGATCCGCTGTGCGGCTCGGGTACGCTCGTCATCGAGGCGGCGTTGATCGCGCTCGACATCGCGCCGGGTTCGTTGCGCAGCTACTTCGGCTTCATCGGTTGGCGCGGTCATGACCGCGAGCTCTGGCGGCGTTTGACCGAGGAAGCGCGCGCACGCCGCGAGGCGCGCGCGAGCAATCGCATCGTGCTGCGCGGCTACGATGCCGATGCGGCAGCCATCCGTGCGGCCATCCAGAATGGCGAGCGCGCCCGGCTGCGCGGACATGTGCACTTCGAGCGGCGCGAGCTCGCGGACCTGCGCAACGAAGGCGGCGAGCGCGGTCTGCTCGCGACGAATCCGCCCTACGGCGAGCGCATCGGCGATCGCGAGAAGCTCGAGGCGCTCTACGCGCAACTCGGCAGCAAGCTGCGCGAGCACTTCGTCGGTTGGGAGGCGGCCGTGCTCACAGGCAATCCTCCGGTAGCCAAAGCGCTCGGCATCCACGCGCGCCGCAGCCATACGTTGTACAACGGCCGCATCGAGTGTCGCTTGCTGCGCTTCGATCTGTCGCCAGAGCGGCTGTCTGCACAGGCAGAGAAGGCGCCGCCCGATGCGCAAGCGATTCGTGCGCGGCCCGGCGCGCAGATGTTCGAGAATCGTCTGCGCAAGAACTGGCGGCAGCTCACTGCCTGGGCGCGCGAGCACGATATCGCCTGCTTTCGCGTCTACGACGCGGACATGCCTGAGTATGCGTTTGCGATCGACTGCTACAGCGACGGCGCCACCAATCGTTGGATCGTGGTGCAGGAATACGCGCCGCCGAAGAGCATCGATCGCGAGGCGGCGCGCTGGCGGCGGCGCGAAGCATTGGCGGTGATTCCGCACGTGCTCGAAGTGCCGCCCGAGCGGATGTTCTTCCGCGAGCGCCGTCCCCAGAAGGGCGGTTCGCAATACGAGAAGATCGGCGAGGAGCGCGCGTTCGAGATCGTGCGCGAAGGCCCTTATCGCTTCATCGTGAATTTCACCGATTACCTGGATACGGGGCTGTTCCTGGATCACCGCCTGACGCGGCGCTACGTCGGCGAGCTCGCCCAGGGTCGCCGCTTTCTCAATTTATTCGCCTACACGGGTACGGCCACCGTCTATGCGGTCGGCGGCGGCGCGGTCGCATCGACCACGGTGGATATGTCGCGCACCTATCTCGACTGGGCGAAGCGCAACCTTGCCTTGAACAACTTGGCGGGGCCGCACCATTCGTTCGTGCAAGCCGATTGCCTGAGCTGGCTCGAGGACAACGCGGGCGGCACGCGCCAGTACGATCTCATGTTCATCGATCCGCCGACGTACTCGCGCTCCAAGCGCATGACCGACGATTTCGACGTGCAGCGAGATCACGTGCGTCTGCTGCGCCTCGCTGCAGGGCTGCTCGCGCCCGACGGCGCGATCGTATTCTCGAACAACTACACGCGCTTCAAACTCGACGTCGAGCAGCTGGCGGATTTCGACGTCCGAGATCTAACGAAGGAAACTTTGCCGCGAGATTTCTTACGTAACCCCCGCATCCACTCGTGCTTTCTACTACGGCGCAGGTGAGCGGCGCGGAATGCCTTAAGGGACACGTACTTGTGGCGCAAGATATACGTTAAATCGCAGCTTTTGCCGCGCGTTTTCCGATTGATATGACGAACGGCTTGCAGCACAATTGCGCCCCGCGTTTGAGCCCTCCGTTTAGATTCGTTTCCGATAGCTTTACGTGTCATGAGTGCCGATTCGTTGCAGGTCTTTGTCCATCCGAAGCTTGGTGTCGTCATTTACGATCCCATTGCCCAGATGGGATTGGCCCGCGAGCAGATGCGCCTGTTCAAGGTCGGCACGATGGGTTCCAGCACGTTCCTGCGCGCGATCGTCAGCAAAGACCTGCAGGCCGCCGATGAAGGGGTGAGCGCCGAGCAGGTGCAGGCCTATCGCGCTGCCCGTTCCAACCGTCGCAAGCCCTATTGCGAGCATTGCCGCCGTCACTTCGGCTCCGTCGATTTCAGCGTGTGCGGCGAGTGTCATTCGATCCGTTGCACGTGCGGCACCTGCAACTGCGCCTCCAGCTCGCGCCGCCGCAAAGCCGCCTGAGCTGACGTGGCCTCGATCGTGCGCGGTTGACGGGCCGCCCAATGGACCTGTTTCGCACGTTCACCATCGAAGCCGCTCATCGTCTTCCGAACGTTCCGCCCGGGCACAAGTGTGCCCGTCTGCACGGGCATTCGTTCCGGATCGAGCTCCATCTGAGCGGCGAGGTCGATCCCCACACGGGATGGGTCATGGATTTCGCGGACGTGCGCGCGGCGTTCCAGCCGACCTTCGACCGCCTCGATCACCACTATCTCAATGAGATTCCCGGCCTAGAGAATCCGACGAGCGAGCAGCTTGCGAAGTGGATCTGGGCCGAGATGAAACCGAAGCTCCCGCTCCTGACACGCGTCGTCGTCCACGAAACGTGCACGAGCGGCTGCTCCTACTCGGGCGACTGAGCTGCGCGCGTCAGCGCGCGCTCGCTCTTACCAGCCAGAGCCCAGTGCCCAGGGCCCCGACCTAAAGCCAATCCCTCAACCGATACCACGTCGTCGCCAGCACCAGCGCCGGCGTGCGCAGCCAGGGGCCGCCGGGGAAGTTGCGGTGCTTGAGCTTCGCGAACAGATCGAAGCGCTCCGCCTGACCCGCGATCGCCTCCGCCACCAGCTTGCCGGCGACCGTCGAGAGCGCGATGCCATGCCCGGAGAAGCCTTGCAGGTAATAAACGTTCGCGGCCAGCCGCCCGAAATCCGGTGCTCGGCTCATCGTGATGTCGACGTAGCCGCCCCAGGCATAGTCGATGCGCACGTCGGCAAGCTGTGGGAAGACATTCAGCATGCGCCGGCGGGTCGCTCGTTCGGTGCCGATCGAGCGCAGGCCCGAATAACTGACGCGGCCGCCGAAGAGCAGGCGGTGATCGGCCGAGCGGCGGAAATAATCGAGCACGAAGTTGACGTCGGAGACGGCGACATTGCGCCGCATGATCTCTTGCATGCGCGCTGCGCCGAGCGGTTCGGTCGCGACGATATAGGTGCCGACCGGCATGATGCGCGCGCGCAGCGCTTTCGACAGTGAGCCGATGTACGCGTTACAGCACAGCACCACGAAGCGCGTTTTGACCGAGCCGCGCTGTGTCTGGACGACCGCGGGCTCGCCGGGGCGGATTGCGACGACCGGCGAGTCTTCGTAGATCGCCACGCCGTGCTGCCGCGCCGCGCTTGCCAAGCCGAGCGTGAAGTTGAGCGGATGCAGGTGGCCGCTGCGGCTGTCGAGCACGCCGGCGCAGTAGCGTTTGGTCGCGAGCAGCGCTTCCACGTCGGCGCGTTCGAGGAACGAGAGATGCTCGTACCCGTAGCGCGAGCGCAGCTCCTCCATTTCGGTCAGAAGCTGGGTGCGCTGCCTGGGCTTGAGCGCGACCAAGAGCGCGCCGCGCTGAAAGTCGCACTCGATTTGATAGCGGCCGATCAGCTCTTCGATCGTATCGAGCGCTTCGACCGAGATGTCCCACATGCGGCGGGCGTCATCCTGCCCGACTTGCCGGACGAGCTCTTCCTGCCCGGATGCGAATCCCACGAGCGCCTGACCGCCGCTGCGGCCGGAGGCGCCCCAGCCGATGCGTTTCGCTTCGACGAGCGCCACGCGATAGCCGCGCTCGGCGAGGTGCAGCGCGGTGGAGCAGCCTGCCATGCCGCCGCCGATGACGCACACGTCGGCAATCGTCTCGCCCGTGAGCGCGGGGCACTCAGGGAAGGGGTTGGCGGACGCGGCATAGTACGAAGACACGTGGGCTGAGCTCATGCGACGAACGGATAGACGGTGCGGACGGTGTTCACGCGCGCGCTGCTGCGGTCACTAGCAGCGTCGGACGGTGCCCACCGGTATGCAATGTTTAAGATTTCCAAAAAATGCAGAGCCGATTGGGCGCGGCAGGATATCGAGCGCAGCCCCGCCCGAGCAAGCGCGGTCGTTGGCGGGCATCCGGCATAACCCATTGATTCAAAAGCGCTTCTCGTGGCGGTGCGACGGCTGTCCGGGCAGAAGGGGGCGGTTTGTGGTTAAATGCAAGCTCCCTGGAGGGTTGGCAGCCCTGCCAACCGTTAAAGATCTTAAACGTGCTGACTCGCAAGCCGCTCATCGGAATCCCCGCCGACCGGCGTCTGTTGGGCGATCACTATTTCCATTGCGTCGGCGAGAAGTACATCCGCGCGGTGATCGAGGGGGCGAATGCCCATGCGGTGTTGATCCCGGCGCTCGGCGAGCGCTTCAACATCCGAGAGCTCCTCGCGGACTTCGACGGCATTCTGCTGACCGGGAGCGCCTCGAACGTCGAGCCGCATCATTACGGCGGACCGGCGAGCGAGCCGGGGACCTTGCACGATCCTCATCGCGACGCGACGACGCTGCCGCTCATTCCGCTCGTCGTCGAGGCCGGCATGCCGATTCTGGCCATCTGTCGTGGCTTTCAGGAAATGAATGTCGCCTTCGGCGGCACGCTCTGGCAGAAGCTGCACGAGGTGCCGGGCCACAACGACCACCGCGAGAATCCGGATGCGCCCGTCGATGAGCAGTACGGCCCCGCGCACGAAGTCGAGCTGACGCCGGGAGGCGTGCTGCACGGCCTCGCGGGTCAGTCGAAGATCTTGGTCAATTCGCTGCACGAACAGGGCGTGCAGCAGCTCGGTCGCGACCTCGAAGTCGAGGCGCGAGCACCGGACGGTGTGATCGAAGCGTTTCGGGTGCGCCATGCGCCGTCGTTCGCTCTGGCCGTTCAGTGGCATCCCGAGTGGAAGTTTCAGAACAACCCGGTTTCGCGTGCCCTGTTCGTCGCCTTCGGCGAGGCCGCACGGGAGCGCGCGATGAGGCAACGTGTATGAGCAAAATCCAGCAGTTCTTCAAAGAACACGGCATCTCCGAAGTCGAGGCCATCATTCCCGACATGGCCGGCGTGCCGCGCGGGAAGATCATGCCGGCCGAGAAGTTTGCGGAAGAAGAGGGCATGCGCCTGCCCGAGAGCATCTTCCTGCAGACGGTGACGGGCGAATATCCGGACGACGAGCGCGCGATCAGCCCGTCCGAGATCGACATCGTGCTCAAGGCGGATCCGAACACCGTGCGCGTCGTTCCGTGGGCCGCCGAGCCCACGGCGCAAGTGCTCCACGACAGCTTCTATTCGGACGGCCGGCCGGTGACGATGGCGCCGCGTTACGTGCTCCAGCACGTGCTCGAGCTCTATGCCCAGCACGGCTGGGAGCCGGTGGTCGCGCCCGAGCTCGAGTTCTTCCTCGTCGAGCCCAACACGGACGCCGACTATCCCTTGCGTCCGCCGATCGGCCGCTCGGGCCGTCCCGAGATCGGGCGCCAGTCGTACTCGATCGCGGCGGTCAACGAGTTCGACCCGCTGTTTGACGACATCTATGCCTTCTGCGAAGCGCAGGACATCGAGATCGATACGCTGATCCACGAGGACGGCGCGGCCCAGATGGAGATCAATCTCCTGCACGGCAACGCGCTCTCGCTCGCCGATCAGGTGTTCCTGTTCAAGCGCACGGCGCGCGAGGCGGCGCTGCGCCACAAGATGTACACGACGTTCATGGCCAAGCCCATGGCGCGCGAGCCGGGCAGCGCGATGCACATTCACCAGAGCATCATCGACAAGCGCACCGGCCAGAACATCTTCAGCGATGCGGAAGGGCGGCCGACGCAGCTGTTCTTCTCGCACATCGCCGGGCTGCAGAAGTACCTGCCTGCGGCAATGTCCCTGTTCGCGCCTAATGTGAATTCCTATCGGCGCATCACGCGACATCATTCGGCGCCGATCAACACGCATTGGGGCTACGACAACCGCACGGCCGGCCTGCGCGTACCGGTCTCCGCGCCGTCGGCGCGCCGGGTGGAAAACCGTATCGCCGGCGCCGATGCAAACCCGTATCTTGCAATCGCAGCTTCGCTCGCGTGCGGCTACCTCGGGATGATCGAGGGGCTCAAGCCGACCGAGCCGATTACGGGAAGTGCTTACGACCTGCCGTTCTCGCTGCCGCGTAACCTCGAAGAGTCGCTGCGGCTTTTACGCGAATGCCGCCCGCTCATCGACATCCTCGGCGAGCGCTTCGTGATCGCCTATACGGCGGTCAAGGAGAACGAATACGAGACCTTCCTGCAGGTGATCAGCTCCTGGGAGCGCGAACACCTGCTGCTCAACGTTTAGGCGGCGCGAGCCGCGGCGGTCCTCCGGCTCATGCCGGGGCCCACCGAACGCGGCCCGGAGCAGATGGAACGAACGCCGCCCGGAGATCGAACGGACTTAACGACTTGGAGACAACGACGTGTTGACGACTGTAATGACGGCGAAGTGCCCGGTACGGCGCACTCGCTTGAGGCATCTTCGAGCGCGGCAGTCTGCCGCGTACATCGATTCGCGCCGCTCCCGTTGACGCCTCTGACGCCTCGCGCGGCGCGAGTTTCTCCAGCTTCGACGGCGGCCGGTCGGCGGGCAACGTACGCTGATAACGGCCTACCCATCTCACTTCGCGTGCGCTACGCTCTGCGCCGCCGGCGCGCGTGCGCCGATCACGTCGTGGAGAAGCTCGTAATGTTCAACAGGCTGCGCGTAGGGGTGGCAGTTGCCGCGGTTGGCATCGCGGTGGCGGCTTGCGGCAAGAAGGACGAGACGGTCGCCGGCGCGGGGAGCGGCGACGCTGCGGAAGAGCCGTTACTCAACCTATATATCTGGAACGACTATCTCGCCGAGGACACCATCGAGAACTTCGAGAAGGAGTTCGGCATCAAGGTGTCCGTCAGCAACTACGGCAGCAACGAAGAGCTCGACAGCAAGCTCGCTCCCGGTAACTCCGGCTACGACGTGGTGGTGCCGTCGGCTTCGGCGTACGAGCGGCAGATTCAGGCGGGCTATTACCAGAAGCTCGACAAGTCCCTGCTGCCGAATCTGAAGAACATGGATCCCGAGATCCAGGCGCGCCTCGCGCTGCAGGATCCGAACAACGACTATGCCGTGCTCCACATGTGGGGTACGACCGGTATCGGTTACAACGAGGCGAAGATCCTGGCGGCGATGAAGGACGCGCCGGTCGACAGCTGGCGGCTCGTGTTCGATCCGGACGTGGTCAAGAACTTCCAGAAGTGCGGCGTCGCGGTGCTCGACTCGGCGACCGAGATGTTCAGCATGACGCTGTCTGCCTTGGGCAAGGATCCGAACAGCCAGGATCCGGCCGATCTCGAGGCGGCGGGCGAAGCCCTTATGAAGATCCGTCCGTTCCTGCGCTACATCGACACGCAGCGCATGATCGCCGACCTTGCGAACGGCGAGATCTGTCTTGCGGTGGGCTATAGCGGCGACATCCTGCAGGCCCGCGATCGCGCCGAGGAGAACAACACGGGACACACCATCAAGTACGTGATCCCGAAGGAAGGCTCGATCATCTGGTTCGACAGCTATCTGATTCCGAAAGACGCGCCGCATCCGAAGAACGCGCATACGTTCATCAATTACATGCTGCGTCCGGAAGTTATCGCGGCCGTCAGCAACTACACGAATTACGCGAACGGCAACAAGGAAGCGACCCCGCTCGTCGACGAGTCGGTGCGCAACGACCCGGGCGTCTATCCGCCGCCCGAGATCATGGCGACGCTGGCGCCCGACCTGACGGATACGGAGGAAACGACGCGCATCATGACGCGTATGTGGACGCGTTTCATGACGGGGAAATAAGCGCCGCCCATGGCCGCTCGACCTGATGAGGGCACTGCGCCTTGGCTCGACCCCAAGGCGCAGCCCTACATTCGCATCGAAAACGTCACCAAGAAGTTCGGGGAGTTCGTCGCCGTCGACGATGTGACGTTGAACGTCTATCGCGGCGAGATCTTCTGTCTGCTCGGCGGGTCGGGCTGCGGCAAGACGACGCTCTTGCGCATGCTCGCCGGCTTCGAGCGGCCGACGTCCGGCCGCATCTTCATCGACGGCGTCCCCATGGAGGGCGTGCCCCCGTACGAGCGCCCCGTGAACATGATGTTCCAGTCCTACGCGCTCTTTCCCCACATGACGGTCGAGCAGAACGTCGCCTTCGGCCTGAAGCAGGAAAAGCTCCCGCGCGATGAGATCCGCGACCGCGTGGCCGAGATGCTCTCGATCGTCAAGCTAAACGGCTTGGAGAAGCGCAAGCCGCATCAGCTCTCCGGCGGACAGCGCCAGCGCGTGGCGCTGGCGCGCTCGCTCGTCAAGCGCCCGAAGCTCCTCTTGCTCGATGAGCCGCTCGGTGCGCTCGACAAGAAGCTGCGCGAGCACACGCAGTTCGAGCTCGTGAACATCCAGGAGCGCCTCGGTGTGACCTTCATCGTCGTGACGCACGATCAGGAAGAGGCGATGACGCTCGCCTCGCGCATCGGCGTCATGAACCAGGGCTCGATCGTGCAGGTGGGCACGCCGCACGACATCTACGAGTTCCCAAACTCGCGTTTCGTCGCCGAGTTCATCGGCAACGTGAACATGTTCGAGGGGCGCATCGTCGAGGACGAGCCCGATCACGTCACCATCGATTCGCCCGATCTCGGCGGCGTGATCTACGTCGGGCACGGCGTCAGCACCGCGCCCGATGCGATCGTCTGGGCGGCGATTCGTCCGGAGAAGATGGTGCTCTCGCGCGAGCAGCCGCCGGGCGAGTACAACCGAGCGAGCGGCATCATCAAGGAGATCGCCTACATGGGCGATCTGTCGATCTACATCGTGCAGCTCGATTCGGGTAGGCGCGTCCGCGTCACCAAACCGAACACCTATCGACACGCCGAGAACGAGCTGACATGGGACGAGCGTGTCTGGGTGAGCTGGGACGAGTCGAGCAGCGTGGTGGTGACGGAATAAATGACGCACACGCCCGCGGCGGTCCCGGCAAGAGACGCGCGAGGAAGGCGCGACCGCCAACGACAGGGCGCACCGACGCAGCGCTACAACTGAGCATCCGGCAATGGCCAATCCCAGCTACGTCACGCTCGGTCAACGCATTCTCGCAGGCCTCGACAAGGCGCTCACGACCGTCATGGCCTCGCCGCCGTATCGTTGGTCGCAAGGCATCTTGCGGCGTGCCGGCGTCACGGGGCGCACCCTCGTCATTGCCGTGCCGTGGGTGTGGCTGCTCATCTTCTTCCTCATTCCGTTCATCATCGTCTTCAAGATCAGCTTCGCGGAGACGCGCTGGCTCGGCTCGCCGCCGTATGCGCCGATCTGGGAGTGGGTCGAAGGGCACGCGCTGCACGTCAAGATCACCTTCGCCAACTATCTGTTCCTGCTGAGCGATTCGCTCTATGTGCAGGCGTTCTTGAGCTCGCTCAAGGTCGCCTCCGTCTCGACGATCCTGTGTCTTCTGCTCGGCTATCCGATGGCGTACGGCATCGCGCGTGCCGATCCGAGCTGGCGCAACACGCTGCTCCTGCTCGTCATCCTGCCGTTCTGGACGTCGTTCCTGCTGCGCGTCTACGCCTGGATGGGACTGCTCAACAATCACGGCGTGATCAATCAGTTCCTGATGTGGACGGGCATCATCGACGAGCCGATCGTCATGCTGCAGACCGATTTCGCGATGTACATCGGCATCGTGTACTCGTATCTGCCGTTCATGATCCTGCCGCTTTACTCCAATCTCGAGAAACACGATCCGACGTTGCTCGAGGCTGCGGTCGATCTCGGGTGCCGTCCGTTCCGCGCGTTCCTCAGCATCACGCTGCCGCTGTCGAAGCCGGGCATCATCGCCGGCTCGATGCTGGTGTTCATTCCGGCGGTAGGCGAGTTCGTCATTCCGCGCCTGCTCGGCGGCACCGATTCGCTGATGATCGGCCGCGTGCTCTGGGATGAGTATTTCCTCAATCGCAATTGGCCGGTCGCGAGCGCAGTGGCGATTGCGCTGCTGCTCCTGCTCGTGATTCCGATCGTCATCTTCCAGCGCTACCAGCTGCAGGAAGCGAGCGGGGAGCAGCAACGATGAATCGGAATCGCTCCGTCTTCCTGCTGAGCGCCTTGGTCTTCGGGTTCGCGTTCCTGTACGTCCCGATCATCTCGATGATCGTCTTCTCGTTCAACGAGTCGAAGCTCGTGACGGTGTGGGGCGGCTTTTCGGTCAAGTGGTACGGCGAGCTGTTCCACAACCGGCGCATGCTCGAAGCGGCCTGGCTCAGCGTGCGCATCGCTGCCGTGAGCGCGACGTGCGCGGTGATCATCGGCACGATGGCGGGATTTGCGCTCGCGCGCTTCGGTCACTTCCGCACGCGCACGCTGTTCTCGGGCATGGTGACTGCGCCGCTCGTGATGCCGGAAGTCATCACGGGTCTGTCGCTGCTCTTGCTCTTTGTCGCGCTCGCGCCGTTGCCGTTCATCCCGGATACGCGCGGCTTCAGCACGATCACGATCGCGCACATCACGCTCACGATGTCCTACGTCGCCGTCATCGTGCAATCGCGCCTGTCTTCCATGGACGATTCGCTGGAGGAAGCGGCACTCGATCTCGGCGCGCGTCCCTGGAAGGTTTTCATGGTGATCACGCTGCCGATCATCGCGCCGGCGATGATCTCGGGGTGGCTGCTGGCATTCACGCTGTCGCTCGACGATCTCGTCATCGCGAGCTTCACGGCCGGTCCTTCGACCAATACGCTGCCCATGATGATCTTCTCCACCGTCCGCCGCGGCATCACGCCGGAGATCAACGCGCTGGCGACCATCATGGTCGGCATCGTCACGATCTTCGTGATCACCGCGGGCGTGCTCATGGCAAGGCAGGAGCGGCGTCGCCAGCTCGAAACGCGAGGGGCGGGCCGATGACGGGCTGACCGTCGGACGGCGATGCGGTCGAAGCTGCCCCATATCGGCACCACCATCTTCACGGTGATGACGAACCGAGCGCACGAGCTCGGGGCGATCAATCTGGCGCAAGGCTTCCCGGATTTCGATCCGCCGCAGCTGCTGAAGGATCTCGTCGCGCAGCACGTGGCGGCAGGGCGCAATCAATACGCACCGATGATCGGCGTGGCGCAGCTGCGCGAGCGGATCGCGGAGAAGCTCGGCGCGAGCTACGGGCGCGTGCCGGACCCGGAGGCCGAGATCACGATCACGCTCGGCGCGACCGAGGCGATTTTCTCGGCAGTGGCGGCGCTCGTGCATCCCGGCGACGAAGTCATCCTGTTCGATCCGAGCTACGACTCCTACGAGCCTGCCGTGCTTCTTGCGGGCGGCAAGCCGGTGCGCATCGCGCTCACGCCGCCTGCATTCGAGATCGACTGGGAGCGCGTCAAGGACGCGTTCACCGCGCGAACGCGCCTCGTCATCATCAACACGCCGCACAATCCGGTGGCGACGATCTTGCGGCCGGCGGATCTTGCAGCGCTGGCCGAGCTCCTGCGTCCGACCGAGGCGCTCGTGCTGTCCGATGAGGTCTACGAGCACATGGTCTACGACGGCGCGCAGCATGCCGGGATCCTGACGCATCCGGAGCTGGCCGCGCGCGGCGTGGCGATCTTTTCGTTCGGCAAGACGATGCATGCGACCGGTTGGCGTGTCGGCTATGCGGTGGCGCCGCCCGAGATCACGCGCGAAATCCGGCGTGTGCATCAGTTCAATACCTTCAGCATCGCGACGCCGTTGCAGCACGCGATCGCGGATTTCTTGGCGCTTGCCCCTGAGCACAACGCGACGCTCGCGTCCTTCTATCAGCGCAAGCGCGATCTGTTTCTCGAACGGCTGCGCGGCTCGCGCTTCGCCTGGCAGCCGGCGGCAGGTTCGTACTTCCAGTTGCTCGACTACAGCGCGATCGCGGACGTCGCCGACGTCGAGTTCGCGGAGCGGGTGCTGAAGGAAGCGGGCGTCGCAGCGATTCCGATCACGCCGTTCTACGCCGATCCGCCGCGGATCCGGTCGTTGCGTTTCTGCTTTGCGAAGAGCGACGCTACGCTCGAACAGGCGGCCGATCGGCTGCGCAAGCTCTGAGCTCGGTGCAGGCAGTCCTCGCGGCCGGTTGCATCGTGCGCCGGCCTCTTGCAGAGTGCAGCAACGATGAAAGATCCCACCCGCGTCAATCATCCGCCCAAAGTGAACGTGCCGCCGGATAACCGGCCGCTCGTGGCGCCGATCTATCAGTCGGTGAAATTCACCTTCGACAGCGTCGCCGAGTCGGAGAAGCACAATCGCGGCGAGCGCGAAGGCTTCGTCTATTCGCGCGTTTCGAACCCCACGTTGCGGCAGCTCGAGCTCACCCTCGCGGCGCTGCAAGGCCGCGAAGACTGTCTCGTGACGGCCTCGGGCGTGGCGGCCGTCAATCTGACGTTGCTCGCGCTCCTAAAGCAGAACGACCACGTGCTGCTGTTTGCCGAGATGTATCAGCCGACGCGTTACATGGTGCGGCGTCTGCTGGCGCGTTACGGCGTCAGACACACGATGCTGTCGATCGAGGACACGGACGCGATCGAGGCCACGCTCGCTGCCACGCCGACGCGCTTGGTGATCTTCGAATCGCCGAGCAACCCGATGCTGAAGATCGCGGACATCGCACGCATCACGGCGGCGGCACGCGCGCACGGCGCGCTCACCGTGCTCGACAATACGTTCGCCGGGTTTCACAACCACGGCGCCTTCGACGTCGATCTCTACGTGCACAGCCTGACGAAGTTCGCATCCGGCCACGGCGATGTGATGGGCGGTGCGGTGATCGGCTCGCGCCGGCTCATCAAGTCGCTCGAGCGCGATTTCGTGGTGGTCGGCGCGACGCTCGATCCGACGACGGCATTCCTGATTCAGCGCGGGCTCAAGACTTATTTCGTCCGCATCGAGCGGCAAGTCCGCACGGCCCTTGCGATCGCGCGTTTCCTGGAGGGCCATCCGGCGGTCGCGCGCGTGCATTACCCGGGACTCGAGTCGCACCCGCAGCACGAGCTGGCGCGCAGGCAGATGCGGGATTTCGGCTCGATCGTCACGTTCGAGCTGGCGCCGAACGTCGATCCGGCTCGCTTCGCGGATGCGCTGAAGTTTTTCGCGATTTCGGCAAGCCTCGGTTCGGTCGAATCGCTCGTGCAGCCCGGTCAATTGATGCTGCCGCGCGACTTGAATGAACAGGAGCGGCAATGGGCGGGCGTAACGCCGCGCACCATTCGTCTGTCGATCGGCCTCGAAGACGAGGCGGATTTGCTCGCGGATCTGGAGCGAGCGTTGCAGGCTGCACAGCAATAGCGGCCTGGTGCCGCGCTGTCGGCGCCCGCGTTTACCTCAGCGCCGGAACAGCCACGCGAGCAGCGACAGGACGACGCTGACGATCAGCATCGTCGTGATCGGGAAGAAGAACTTGAAGCCCGGTCGATCGACCACGATGTCGCCGGGCAGGCGGCCGAGCGGGAGCTTCGAGAGCCAAGGCCAGGCGAGCCCGATCAGGACGATCAAGATGCCGATGACGATGAATGCTCTCTGCATGGTGGCGTGACCTCGCGAACGTGCGCGCTACAAATGCTGTCTGCGCTGCGGCGTTCAAGAGTCGGCGTTCATGATGCCGCGGCCGGCGCGCAAACGCACGACCCAGAAACGAATCGGGGCGCATTGCGCGCCCCGATCGTGCAAGCGGATGCCGTGGCAGCGGCTTACAGATTGCGGATCAGCGCATCCGCGAACTCGCTGCACTTGACCTCCTTCGCGCCGTCCATGAGACGTGCGAAGTCGTAGGTGACGACCTTCTCGCCAATGGTCTTGTCCATCGCGGCGATGATGGCGTCGGCCGCTTCGGTCCAGCCCATGTAGCGCAGCATCATCTCGCCGGAGAGGATGACCGAGCCCGGATTGACCTTGTCCAGGTTCGCATACTTCGGCGCCGTGCCGTGCGTCGCTTCGAACACGGCATGTCCGGTGACGTAGTTGATGTTGCCGCCCGGGGCGATGCCGATGCCGCCGACCTGCGCGGCGAGCGCGTCCGACAGGTAGTCGCCGTTCAGGTTCATGGTGGCGATGACGTCGAACTCGTCGGGGCGCGTGAGCACCTGCTGCAGCGTGATGTCGGCGATCGCGTCCTTGATGATGATCTTGCCGGCCTTCTTCGCCGCTTCTTGCTCCTCGTTGGCGGCCTTCTCGCCCTTGGCAGCCTTGGTGCGCTCCCACTGCTCCCAGGTGTAGGTCTGCTCGGGGAACTCCTTCTCGGCCAGCGCGTACGCCCAGTTACGGAACGCGCCTTCCGTGAACTTCATGATGTTGCCCTTGTGCACGATCGTGACGCTCTTGCGCTTGTTCTTGATGGCGTACTCGATCGCCGCACGGAACAGACGCTCGGTGCCTTCCTGCGACACGGGCTTGATGCCGATGCCGGAGGTGTTCGGGAAGCGGATCTTCTGATACTGCTTCGGGAACGCCTGCTTGAAGAGCTCGAGGAACTTCTTGTTGTCTTCCGTGCCCGCCTCGAACTCGATGCCCGCGTAGATGTCCTCGGTGTTCTCGCGGAAGATCACCATGTCGACCTTTTCAGGCGTCTTGACGGGCGAGGGCACGCCCTTGAACCAGCGCACCGGGCGCAGGCAGACATAGAGGTCGAGCAGCTGGCGCAGCGCGACGTTCAGCGAACGAATGCCGCCGCCGACCGGCGTGGTGAGCGGGCCTTTGATGGAGACGAGGTAATCGCGGCACGCTTCGACGGTTTCGTCGGGCAACCACGTGTCGAACAGATCCTTCGACTTCTGCCCCGCATAGACCTCCATCCACTGGATCTTGCGCTTCCCGCCGTATGCTTTTTCCACCGCCGCATCGAGCACGCGAACCGACGCGCGCCAGATATCCGGCCCGGTGCCGTCGCCTTCGATGAAGGGGATGATCGGTTGATCGGGAACGACGAGCTTGCCGTTCTGAATGGTGATCTTCTGCCCCTGCGGGGGCACGTTGAGCTTGACCGCAGTCGCCATCGACGAACTCCGTAACGACGGGAAAAGTAGGGGGGTGCGAATGCTAGCACAGCCGCCCCGGCCGATTGGCCAAACTGGCTCGCAGGCGCCCGCGGCGCTGCGTAAAACGGAAATTCGCCGCGCAAATACGGGCGCTTCGACGCTCGCGCGTTCGCGAAAACCGGGCGCTGCCTTCACGCAGCGTGAATCCTCGCCCGTCGGCAGGACTGCCTGCTAGCGGAATTCCACCGTCGCTTTCACGCCGGTCGGCGTGTTCTCGAGGCTGATCGCCCAGCCGTAGCGCTCGCAGATGCGGCGCACGAGGTACAGGCCCATGCCGTGACCGGCCGGATGCGTCGTGAAGCGCCGCGCGGCATGCAGCAGGTCGCCGTCCGGCAATGTGCCCGAATTGCTGACGATGAGCGTGCGGTCGCGGATCTCGCAGCGGATCTCCCGTCCCGTGCCGTGCCGCACGGCGTTGCGGACGAGATTGCTGACCGTCATGGCCACCATGCTTTCCGGCGCCGCAACGCTCAAGGAGGCATTGGCCTCGACATCGAGCAGGATGCATCGATCGCCCGCGACGCTGCGCTGATCTTCCACCACGCGCGCAAGCACGCCGCACACGTCGCAGCGTGCGTCCGCCGGCGCGGGCGCCTGCTGCTCGCGCGACAGTGCGAGCAGTGCATCGGTGAATTCGCTCATGTCGCGCACGGCACGCTGGATGCGTGCGAGCGCCTTCGCTGCGCCTGGCCGATCGGCCGCTTGCGCTTCGAGCAACTCGACCGCACCGCGCATCACGGCAAGCGGCGTGCGCAGCTCGTGGCTCGCCGCAGCGGTGAACGACTGCTCGCGATCGACGAAGCCGTCCAATCGTTCCATGAAGGTATCGACCGAACGGGCGATCGGCTCGAGCTCGTTGCCTGCGAACTGCGCGCCGATGCGCACGTAGCGCTCCTGCGGATCGATCTGCGTGAGCCGATCGGCAAGCGCGTTGATCGGTTCGACGAGGCGACGCGAAATGGCGCTCGCTGCAAGCGCCGCGAGCAATACGATCGCCGCTACGCCGAGCGCAAGCACCAGGATCGCCAGCGTTTCTTGCCGCGCATGCGCGGTGACGTCGTACGTGATGTAGAGCCGCCCGAAGTCGCTGTCGCGCACGAGCACATCGAGCAGCCGTCCTTGCCAGCGCACACGATGCATTGCGCCGGGCCTGAGCATCGCGATGTGGCGCGGCAGCTCGGCGACGTCGCTCGAGCGGTAGATGCTGAGGCGCGCCGACCGCAGCGGCTCGGCGCCGCGATCGATGCGCATGCGCTGCTCGAAGTGCGTGAGCTCTTCGGAAAGTAGATCGAACGTGATGTTGCGCTTCAGGCGCTCGTCGGCGAGATACGCCCAGGCGCTCAAGACGACGCCCGCGACCGCAACGAGCGCGATCATTGTGCCGGCGATGCGCGTGCGCAGCGTCAGGCGACGGTAGCGCGCCAGCGCGCGCTCAACGAGCGGGATCCGCCGAGAGCCGGTAGCCCGTGCCATGAATGGTGTGCAGCAGCTTGACGTTGAAGTTCTTGTCGATGGCCGAACGCAGGGCGTGAATGTGGGCGCGCAGGAAATCGCCCTGCGGCGGCTGATCGCCCCACAGCTCGCGCTCGAGCTCCGCGCGCGTGACGACGCGCGGAGAGTTCTGCATGAGCAGCATCAGGATGCGACGCGTGGTCGGATTCAGCTTGACCGGTTCGCCGCCGCGGTGCGCCTCGAGCGTATCGAGATCGAACGTGAGGTCCGCCACGGTCAGCACGCGGCGCGCCTGCGGCACGCTCGCGCGCCGCACGAGCGCTTTGATGCGCACCTCGAGCTCGGCCAATGAAAATGGTTTGACGAGATAGTCGTCGGCGCCGGCCTCGAAGCCTTCGATCTTGTCTTCGATGAGATCCTTGGCGGTGAGCATGAGCACCGGCACGCGGGTGCGGCCGGCTTGGCGCAGCTGGCGGCAGAGCGTCAGGCCGTCGAGACCGGGCAGCATCAGATCGAGCACGATCGCGTCGTACGACTCGGCCAATGCTCTGCGCAGGCCAGTCTCGCCATCGACCTCGTGATCGACCTGCGTGCCGCGGGCCTCGAAGAATTCGGCGATATTCGCCGCGATGTCGTGATGATCTTCGATGAGTAGCAGGCGCATCGTCGAGCGTTCTGCGCGTCGGGAAGCCAAGCCCCGCGTCGTTATCGTCGAGCGTGGTGTGCGCAGTATGGCGCAGAGGAGGGCTTCTCCCCAAATCGACGGCAATCGGTCGCGCATCGGGCCCGGTGGCGCGGCGCCTGCGCGAAACGAGCGAGCGCTCGTTACGTATCGGGCGAGAGGTCGATGAGCTCGTCCTCGTAGAGCACGCCCAGTGCCGCGCGAATGCCCGTGTCCTCCTCGGTCCCGAGCGACCGGCACAACGACTCGACTGTTTGCGGCGTTTCGAGCAGGCGCCAAAGCTGCGCGCTCTGCTCGGAATCGAGCGCGCTCTCTTCGAGCAAGGCGAGCACGGTCGGCCGCGCCGCCGCGTCGCGGCCTTTGGCGCTGTGGACATACGAGGCGCTCGGCAAGATTTCCGTCATGGCGCACGACTCCTGGGTAGTGGTGCAACGGGAACGGCTGCGTTCGGTTGCTGGTTCCTGCCAGGCGAGCAAGGCGTGCGGCGTTGTCGGACGCCGTTCCTCCGCCCTTGAAAGCGATCGCGCCATCCTCAGCTATCGGGCCAGACGGTGAACGTCCAACGAATGACAAAGGAGGTGGCTGCTGTATGGCACTGACTCCCTATCACGAGTGGGCGCCTTTCGCTCAGCTGAGGGAGGAGATCAATCGAATATTCAACGCGCTGGAAGGATCCGAAACGAGCGGGGCGACCGCTGCGTGGGTTCCGGCCGTCGATATTCACGAATATGACGATCGCTTCGAGCTGTACGTCGATCTGCCCGGCGTGGAGCCGAGCGATGTCGAAGTGACGCTGGCGAACGGCGTGCTCACGCTCGCAGGCGAGCGTTCGACGCCGAAGCCTGTGAGCAAGGACGAACGCGAGGTGCAGTCGCGCATCGAGCGCGGCAGCGGCCGGTTCCATCGCCGTTTCATCCTGCCGGACAGCATCGATTCGGAGAACATCAAGGCGCGCGGCCGCAACGGCGTGCTGGAGATCACCATCCAGAAGCAGCCGAAGGCGCAGCCTCGCCGCATCAAAGTGGTCAGCTGACCGCTGTCGAGAGGGCGAGCAGGCTACGCCCTCTCGATTTCGTGCGCCAACCGCGGCCTATGGCATGATGCGCGGCCTGGAAGGGACGCGCATTCACATGCCAGAACCGTACGATATCGTCGTCATCGGCGGCGGACACAACGGGCTTACCTGTGCCGCGTATCTCGGTGCCGCCGGGCTGAAAGTGCTCGTGCTCGAACGCCGCCACGTCGTCGGCGGTGCGGCGGTCACCGAAGAGTTTTATCCCGGATTTCGTAACTCGACCGCGTCTTACACCGTCTCGCTGCTCAATCCGAAGGTCATTCGCGATCTCGCTCTGGCGCGTCACGGGTTGCGGATCGTCGAAAGGGAGATCGCGAATTTCCTGCCGTGCGAAGACGGGCGCTATCTCGCGGTGGGCGGCGAGCGTACGCACGCGGAAGTGGCGAAGTTCTCGACCAAGGATGCCGAGCGGCTCGATGCCTATTCAGAACGACTCGAGCGCATTGCGGACGTCTTGCGCGCGCTCGTGCTGGAGACGCCGCCCAATGTCGTGATGGGCGATTGGCGTGCGGCGCTCGGCGAGCTCGTGCGCACCGGCCGGCTCGGTCGGCGCCTGAGGCAGCTCGATCTGCCGCTGCGGCGCGAGCTGCTCAAGCTCTTTGCGAGCTCGGCAGGCGATTATCTCGACGGCTGGTTCGAGAGCGATCCCATCAAAGCGGTATTCGGGTTCGACGGTATCGTCGGGAGCTTTACGAGCCCGTACGCAGCCGGCTCGGCTTATGTGCTGCTGCATCACGTCTTCGGCGAAGTAAACGGCAAGAAGGGCGTGTGGGGACATGCGCTCGGCGGCATGGGCGCCATTACGCAGGCGATGGCGTCTGCGGCGCGCGCGCGGGGCGTGGAGATCCGAGTCGGCGCCGGCGTGCGCGAAGTGTTGCTCGAGCACGGCCGAGCCGTGGGGGTCGTCACGACGGAAGGCGTCGAAGTGCGTGCGCGCGCCGTCGTCGCGAACGTCAATCCGAAGCTCTTGTTCCTCGATCTCGTCGATCCGGCAGCGCTGCCGCGCGACTTTCTCGAACACATGCGCGGGTGGCGCTGCGGCTCCGGCACGTTTCGCATGAACGTTGCATTGAGCGAGCTGCCGAGCTTCACGTGTCTGCCGGGCACGCAGCGCGCGCCGCATCACACGGCCGGCATCATCATCGCGCCGACGCTGCGCTACATGGAGCAGGCGTATTTCGATGCGCGCTCGAGCGGCTGGTCGCGCGAGCCGATCGTGGAGATGCTCATCCCCTCGACGCTCGACGAGTCGCTCGCGCCGCCAGGCTGCCATGTCGCGAGCTTGTTCTGTCAGCACGTTGCTCCGCAATTGCCGGACGGCTCGTCTTGGGATGCGCGGCGCGAGCAGGTCGCCGATCTCATGATCGAGACAGTGAATCGCTACGCGCCGAATTTCAAAGCCTCGATCATCGCGCGGCAGATCTTGAGCCCTCTCGATCTCGAGCGCACGTTCGGTTTGGTCGGCGGCGATATCTTCCACGGCGCGCTCGCGCTGGATCAGCTCTTTTCGGCACGCCCTGCACTCGGGTACGCCGACTATCGAACGCCGATTCCGGGGTTGTATCTCTGCGGCTCGGGTGCGCATCCCGGCGGCGGCGTGACGGGTGCGCCGGGACACAATGCAGCGCGCGAAATCGTGCGCGATCTTGCGCGCCGGCGCATCGGCCGGCACGCGAGGCGAGCGAGAACGTAACGAAGCGGTGAGTCGTCGGCTCAGCGCGCCAGATATTTCCTCAGCACTCGATCGAGCAGCTCTCTGTCGATCGGTTTGGTGAGGTGATCGTCCATGCCGGCGGCTTTGCACTCCTCGTCGGCGCCTTTCATGGCGTGCGCCGTGAGCGCGATGATCGGGATGTGCTCGTTCGGTCCTTCGCGCCGGCGAATCTCGCGCGTCGCTTCGTAGCCGTCCATTTCCGGCATCTGACAATCCATCAGGATCAGATCGTACTTGCGCGTTTCCCAGGCCTCGATGGCTTCGCGGCCGTTGTTGACGGCGTCGACTTCGTAGCCGAGCTTCTCGAGCGCGCGGCAGGCGACCTTCTGATTGACGATGACGTCTTCGGCGAGCAGCAGGCGGCGGCGCTCGGTGCGATTGCGCAGCACGCGCAGCTCATGCCGCGTCACGATCGGCTGCGTCTGCGAGTGCCAGTCCTTCGCCTCGCTGCCGAGCACGACGAGGAGACAGTCGATCAGATCGCTCTCGGCAACCGGCTTGAGCAGATAACCGGCAAAGCCGAGCTGCGCGAAATGCAGCGCGTCGCCGCGCAGCCCGGAAGAGGTGAGCAGCACCAGGCGCGTGAGCTTCAGATTCTCGTCGGCATTGATGCGCCGACCGAGCTCCGCACCGTTGCAGCCCGGCATGTCGTGATCGAGCAGCGCGATCTCGAACGGCTCGCCTTCCTCGTAGGCCTGACGCATCGCATCGAGCGCTTCGTCGGCCGAGCTCGAGAGCGTGACGCGCATGCCGAACTGTTCGAGCTGAATGGCAAGGAGCTTGCGGTTGGTCGCGTTGTCGTCGACGACGAGCGCACGCCGGCCCTTGAGCTCCGACGGCGCGACGCGATTGAACTTCGGTACCGGGGCACGCGACGGCGCAAAGCGCGCGGTGAACCAGAAGCAGGAACCGACGTTCTCGGTGCTCTCCACGCCGACCTCGCCTTCCATGAGCTCGACGAGCTTGCGCACGATCGAAAGCCCGAGACCCGTGCCGCCGAAACGTCGCGTCGTCGAGGCATCGACCTGCGTGAACGGTTGAAAGAGCGCGCCGATGCGGTCGGCAGGAATGCCGATGCCGGTGTCGCGCACCTCGCAGCGTACGAGCGTGCCGTTCTCGTCGTGAGAGACGACACGGACATTGAGCGAGACTTCGCCCTTCTGCGTGAACTTGACGGCGTTGCCGCCGAGGTTGAGCAGGATCTGCCGCACGCGCCCCGGATCGCCGCGCACCATGTCGGGCAGCTGCGGATCGATGTCCATCGTCAGCTCGAGGTTCTTCGCGTGCGCCTGCACGGCGAGCACGCGCGCGACGTCGCGGAACGTGTCGCGCAGGTCCATGTCGATGTGCTCGAGCTCGAGCTTGCCGGCTTCGATCTTCGAGAAGTCGAGGATGTCGTTGATGACGGTGAGCAGCGCACGGCCGCAGTCGCGAATCGTCTCGGCATAGTCGCGCTGCACCGGCTCGAGCTGCGTATCGAGCAGCAGCTCGCTCATGCCGATCACGCCGTTCATCGGCGTGCGGATCTCATGGCTCATGTTCGCCAGGAATTCGCTCTTCGCGCGGTTGGCGGCCTCGGCGGCCTCCCGCGCGGCGCGCAATGCGTTCTCGGCTTCGACGCGGGCGGTGATGTCGCGGCCGATGCCCATGACGCCGATGACGCGGCCTTGCGCATCGCGCAACGGCACCTTCGTCGTGAGCACGTGCGCGCGGCGGCCATCGTGGTCGACGACCGTCTCTTCGCGATTGAGGAGCGGTTCGCCCGTGCGCATCACGCGCTGTTCGTCCTCGAAATAACCTTCGGCGAGCTCCTTGGGGAAGAAGTCGAAGTCGTCCTTGCCGACGACTTCGTTGCGGTTGGTCCCCATGACGCGACAGCAGGCGTCGTTCGCGAGCAGGAACTTGCAGTTGACGTCCTTGGCGTAAATGAAGTCGGGCAAGCTGTCGATCAGCGTTCGCAGCATGTGCCGTTCGTGATCGATCTCTTCGGCCGTGTTCGTCGTGCCCGGGGCGGGCAAGGACTTGTTGCGGGTGAGCAGAAAAGCAACGGCGGGCGCGAGCAGCAGCGCGAGAATGATCGCGTGCTGGGCGAATGGGCCGACGACAGGAAACAGCGTCAGGGCGGCAACGACATAGACGATTGCCGTGACGAGACACACGAGCGTAATCGGCGAGCGCAGCGCGCCAGGCGAAGTGCGCTTCAACGATTCGGCGGTTGCGCTGTCAGTCATGCGAAAAGGCTCATTGTCGGTTGATGTGTTGCATCCTCGTATGCCCCAAATCGTCCTTGGCTGGTTCCCCCAAGCTTTCAATGGCCGAAATGCTGCCGCGCCGTTGCCGTTCACACTTTCGGGAACGGGTCCCAGGTACGGCAGCCGCTGCGGTGGCAGGCCGAGAAGCCGGTCGCAATACGGCGATGCGGCGGTCGCGGCGTCAGACGTCGGCGACGACCCGTTGGCGTTGCGTGCCGAGGCCTGCAACGCCGATCTCCACGACATCGCCCTCCGACAGGAAGACGGGCGGCTTTTGGCCGAGCCCGGCGCCTGGCGGCGTGCCGGTTGAGATCACATCGCCTGGGTGCAGCGTCATGAAGCGGCTCAGGTAACTGATCAAGAAGGCCGGCTTGAAGATCATCGTCCGTGTCGAGCCGTTCTGAAACACTTTGCCGTTGACGGACGCCCACAGCGAGAGGTCCGTCACATCGCCGACCTCATCCGGGGTCACGAGCCAGGGACCGATCGGTCCGAAGGTATCGCATCCTTTGCCCTTGTCCCACGTGCCGCCGCGCTCGAGCTGGAAAGAGCGTTCGGAAACGTCGTTGACTACACAGTAGCCGGCGACATGGCGCAGCGCATCCGCTTCCGAAACGTAGCGCGCCTTTGCGCCGATCACGATGCCGAGCTCGACTTCCCAATCGAGCTTGGTCGCATCGCGCGGCTTGATGAGGTCGTCGTTCGGGCCGCAAATCGCGCTCGTCGCTTTCAAGAACACCACCGGCTCGGTCGGAAGCGGTGCATCGATCTCTGCGGCATGGTCCGAGTAGTTCAGGCCGATGCACACGAACTTGCCGACCGCGCCGACGCACGGGCCGATCCGCACGTTCGCGTCGACGAGCGGCAGCTTAGCCGGGTCGAGCTCGCCCAGGCGGCGCAAGGCGAGCGGCGCCAGCGCAGCGCCGGCAAGATCGTCGATGACGCCCGACAGGTCGCGAATGCGTCCGTCGCGATCGAGCAGGCCGGGACGCTCTCGACCGGGCGGTCCGTAGCGAAGCAGTTTCACGCGCGATTCCTCATCTTCATGTGTGCGCCGAGCATATCAGCAACCGTCTGAGCGTCAGACGAGTCGTGCGCACATCTCAGGCGCGCCGCTCCGCGCGCCACGTCGTCAGCGAGAACGCGAGCACCGCGGCGAAACCGACGACCGGCAGCACAAGGGCCGTGTTGATCGTGCTCGCATCCGAAATGCGTCCCATCATGGCGGGGAAGATCGCGCCGCCGACGATGGCCATCACGACGAGCGAGGCGCCGCTTTTCGTATGCTCGCCGAGCCCTCGCAGGCTGAGCGAGAAGATCGTCGGGAACATGATCGACATGAAAAAGCCGGTCGCGACGAGCGCACCCATGCCAACGCATCCGCCGATGCTCGCGGCGAGCGCGGTGAGACAAGCGGCGCTTGCGGCGAATAGCGCCATCAGTCCGGCGGCAGAGTAGCGGCGCATGAGCGCCGTGCCGACGAAGCGTCCGACGGTGAACACGACGAGCGTGAGCAGCAGGAAGCGCGAGCCTTGCTTCTCGAGCAAGCCCGGCAGATTGAATTGCGCGTAGCGAATGACGTAGCTCAGCACGCCGACTTGCGCGCCCACGTAAAAGAACTGCGCCGCGACGCCGAACCAAAACCGCCGTTGTCCCCGCAGCGCGCGCAGACTCTCGAATAATCCCATTCGGCTTGCCGCGCCGGCGCGTTCTTCGTTGAGATTCGGAAACTTCACGAGCATGACGAGTGCCGCCCAGACGAGCACGAGCACACCGAGCAGCAAATAGGGTCGCTGCACGGCGCGCACTTCCGCGGCGTAGAGCGCATCGATTTCTTCCGCGGAAAGCATCGCGAGGGATTCGGGCGCGAGCGACACGTCCGAAAAGATGAGTTGGCTGCCGATCGCCACGCCTGCGATGCAACCGAGCGGATTGAACGATTGCGCGAAGTTGAGCCGGCGATCGGCGCTTTCCGGCGGTCCGAGCACCGTCATCAGCGGATTGGCCGACGTTTCGAGAAAGGCGAGCCCGCTTGCAATCACGAACAACGCGCCGAGAAAGTAGCCGTATTCGAGCCGCTGCGCCGCAGGATAGAAGAGCAGCGCGCCGATCCCGTAGAGGAGCAGACCCAGGACGACCGCGGCGCGATACCCGTAGCGGCGCATGAAGAGCGCCGCCGGCATCGCGAACACGAAGTAGCCGATGTAGAAGGCCGACTGCACGAAGCCGGACTCGAAATCGTTCAGCCGGAACGCCTTCTTGAACTGCGCGACCAGAAGGTCGTTCAAGTTGTTGGCGACACCCCACATCATAAAGAGGCCGACGATGAGCACGGTCGCGGCTCGATAGGACGTGCGCTCGTGCGGCGCGTCTGCGACAACGGACATGGATTCTCAGGAGGAAGAGCTGCGTGAGCAGCTCGTTAGCGGTGGTCTCTCTTACTTATATGTAAGCGTGCAATCTTGGGAACGCCGCAGCATCGGTCGAGGCAGGGGCGATCTTGGACAGCACTCAGCAGTGCTGGGAGCGCCATCTTGCCCGCAGTTTGCTCGCCAGGGTAGGGGTGGAGGGGGTTGCGCAAGACGCGCCTGACAAGAACGGGCTGCACGGCGCTACATGAGGCCAGTCTGGCCCTCGCAGCCTGGCGACGAGCGCACCGCCCGAGGTTGCGCCTCGGTCACTTGTCTGAGTAAATAGCGTTTCGACCGCGCAGGGGCTGCGCGAGTCGAGCGTCGGATCGCGGGCGCGCAACGCATCGGTCCGACATGCTTGCAACCGACGAGACGATCCGACGAAGGGGGATCTTATGACGACTGCTGCGCAACTGCCGTTTCGTGCCGATCACGTAGGTAGCTTGTTGCGTCCGAAGTATCTGCTCGAGGCGCGCGAGGCCGCGGCGAAAGGTACGATCACGCGCGAGCAGCTGCGCGAAGTCGAGGATCGCGCCATCATCGAAGCGATCCGCTTGCAGGAGGACGTCGGTCTGCAAAGCATCACCGACGGCGAATTCCGCCGCACGTATTTCCACATCGATTTCCTCGAGCAGCTTGGCGGCGTCAAGACCGACGTGCCGGTGACGATCAAAAAGCCGGACGGCACCGAAGAGCTCGCGCCGCCCGTGATGCGGGTCATCGACAAGGTGCGGCACGTCAAGGACATTCAGCTAGCCGACTTCAAGTTCCTCGCCGCGCACACCAAGCAGACGCCCAAGGTGACGATCCCGTCGCCGACGATGCTGCATTTCCGCGGCGGCCGTGCCGGCATCAGCCAAGAGCACTATCCCGACCTCGAGCAGTTCTACGAAGACGTCGCGCAAGCGTATGCCGCGGAGCTGGGTTCGCTCGCGGCGGCCGGATGCCGTTACGTGCAGATGGACGATACGAACCTGGCGTATCTGTGCGACGAGAAGATGCGCGAGGCGGCGCGGCAGCGCGGCGACGATCCGAACGAGCTGCCGTATCGCTATGCCGATTTCATCAATCGCGTCGTCGATCTCAAACCGGCCGGCATGACGCTGGCGGTGCACTTGTGCCGCGGCAATTTCAAGAGCACCTGGGCGGCGCAGGGCGGCTACGAGCCGGTGGCCGAAGCCTTGCTCACGCGCATGAAGGTCGATGCCTATTTCCTCGAATACGACGACGAGCGCAGCGGCGACTTCCGGCCGCTGCGGTTCCTGCCGAAGGGCAAGATCGTCGTGCTCGGCCTGGTCACCACGAAGTTCGGCAAGCTCGAGAGCAAGGACGAGCTCAAGCGCCGCATCGACGATGCCGCACGCTACGTGCCGCTCGAGCAGCTCGCGCTCTCGCCGCAATGCGGCTTCTCCAGCACCGTGCACGGCAACGACATCGCCGTCGAGCAGCAGATCGCCAAGCTCCGTCTCGTCGTCGAGACGGCGCGCGAGGTCTGGGGCTGAGCGGCATACCACGCTGAACCTGCGGCGCGCGTCGGCACGACGGCGCGCCGCCTCCATCTGCGCCTCCACGAAAAGAAACGCCAAGGAGGTACGCGAGCGCGCCTCGATGAGGCATCTTCGCCCGTGCCGATTCACGTGCTCGATCAATCAAGTCTCAAGCGAATTAGCGAAGGGGGATCTGCATGGCTGATTCGACCAAACGGACGGGCATTACACGACGCGAGGCCTTGATTCTCTCGTCCGTCGCCGGACTCGGCGCGGCGACGGTAGGCTGCGCGGCACCGTCGAACAACACGAAGAACGCTGCTGCACGTTGCAGCGCCGGAACGATTTCCACGCCGCGCTCGGCGATCGCCAAGACCCAATACGGCAAGGTGCGCGGTTACGTGGACGATGGCGTGTTCATCTTCAAGGGCGTCCCCTACGGGGACACCACGGCAGGCGAGAACCGTTGGCTGCCGGCCAAGCCGCCCAAGCCCTGGAAGGATGAGCTGCCGACATTGATTTACGGTCCAAACTGTCCGCAGAACCCGCATCCGTGGACGGCCACCGAACAGACGTTCATCCAGATCTGGAACGACGGGTGGCAGAGCGAGGACATGCTCAAGCTCAACATTTGGACGCCGAGCTTGACCGGCAAGCGTCCCGTCATGTTCTACATCCACGGCGGCGGCTACAGCTTCGGTTCTTCCTATGAGCTCGCGGCGCACGACGGCGCGCAGATGGCGCGTCATCACGACGTCGTGCAAGTGTCCGTGAATCATCGCTTGAACGTGCTCGGCTTCTTCGACGTGTCGGAGATCGGCGGCTCGGCGTACGAGGAGTCCGCCAACGTCGGCATGACCGATCTCGTGGCTGCGCTGCGTTGGGTACGCGAGAACATCGCGAACTTCGGCGGCGATCCCGATCGCGTCATGATCTATGGCCAGTCGGGCGGCGGCTCGAAGGTGACGACGCTGATGGGCATGCCGTCGGCTGCCGGACTGTTCCACCGCGCGGCGGCTCAATCGGGCGGCGGCGGCAACATTCCGACGCGCGAGCAGCAGCGCGAGCTCGCACGCCAAGTGATGAAGGAGCTCGGCCTCGCGCCGAACGACATCGAGTCGCTGCAGAAGATCGAATGGTCGAAGCTGTTCGCGGCCGGTAATGCGGCGGCTGCCAAGATCAATCCGCCCGGACCGCCGATGGCGGGGCCCGGCGCGCCCGGTACGCCGCGCGTGGGCTGGTCGCCGTCTATCGACGGCAATGTCGTCACGATGCGCTCGTTCTTCGATGCGGCGCCGGAGATTTCCAAGCACGTGCCGTTCATCGTGGGCTCGACCAGCGAAGAAGGCAATCGCATGTCCGAGCGGCCGACGGAGGACGAGTGGCGCGCCAATCTCACCAAGACGTACGGCGCCGAGAAGGCCGATGCCATCATCGCCGCGCTCAAGAAGGCGTATCCGAACAAGCAGATTCCGACGCTCTCGTATATCTGTAGCGGTCAGCCGGGGCTCAACGGCCTGGCGATCCGCAACAACGTGGTGAAGATGGCGCGGCTCAAGTACGAGCAGAACGCCGCGCCCGTGTACGCCTATTACTTCACCTGGCAGACGCCGATCCTGGACGGCATCCCCGGGGCATGGCACACGGCGGACCTGCAGTTCTGCTTCGACAATACGGCGTTGTGCGCGCAAGGCACCGGCAATACGCCCGAAGCGCAGGCGCTCGCGCGCAAGATGGCGTCGGCGTGGGCCGCTTTCGCCGCCACGGGCAACCCGAGCACTCCGGAGCTGAAGTGGGAGCCCACGGACCCCGTCACCAATCGCACCATGGTCTTCGACAACGATTGCCGCATGGTGGACGATCCGGAGGGCGAGGCGCGCAAGCTCATTCTGTAGCTTGCAAAGCGCCCGATTGCGGTGACAATGAGCCGGCCGTCGCGCGCAGTTGGCGCCAGGCCGGCAAGGGCAAGGATGCCCGCGCAACGCGCGTAATTCAGGGCTTCCTCCTTGCATTGGGGGAAGCCCTCAATACAGGGGGCGCGCGAGCGCATGAGTACGAGCCGACCGCGGACGGCCACGGTTCACATAATTACAAGGGGAGGTTTTCGTGACGCAGGCCGAATCGAGATCCAACGACGTTGGATCCATCCTTTTTTATCGCCAGCTTCAGCCGTTCACGCCTGAGGAGCACGGCACGCTCGGCGTGTCGTTGAGCCCGACTCCCTATGCCTTTCTCGCCGGCACGTATGCCGTTCCCCTCAATGCGGACGAGTTTCAATTCGCCGCGGTGAACTATCCGATCGTGTTCGCAACGCAGTCGAAGGTGCCGCTTGCGTTGATGGGGCCGGTGCCGGGAGTGAACGTCTTCATCGCCGAAGACGGAACGATGGATCCGGACGCCTATGTGCCGGCGTATGTGCGGCGCTATCCGTTTCTGCCGGTGCCCGTCGAGGGAATGCGCGACCCGCTCGGCGGCCATGGACGCATGGTCCTGTGCATCGATCGCGCCGCGCCGACGATTTCGGACAGTCCCGAGATCCCGTTCTTCGAGAACGGGCAGCACTCGCAGTACACGAAAGAGGCGGTCGAGTGGTGCAACAAGTTCGAGGAGCTCGCGAAGCGTACTCGGCACTTCATTCGCATCCTCGAACAGTACGATCTGTTCGAGACGATGGAGCTGACCGTGCCGCAAGCGAATCCGGACGGCACGGAAGGACCGCCGCGTAAGCTCACCGATTGCTTGCGCATCTCGGAAGAAAAGCTGAACGCGCTGCCGAACGACACGTATATCAAGCTGCGCGATATTGGCATTCCCGGGCTCGTCTACGCGCACTTCGTCTCGCTCGGACTGTGGCCGCGGTTGTTGTCGCGCCTCGCGCGCCGCAATGCCGAACGGGCCTCGCGCTGAACGGCGGAGCGTGTCTCGATCTGAGCTCCCGGCGGGAATCCAGAAGAGGGCGGACGATTGGCTGACATCGCGCTCGAGCCGCACCCGGAAATGCAGGTCAGCGTCGAGTACGTCGGCGCCGAGCGCATTCCGCTGCTCGTCATCGACAATTTCGTCGATCGGCCGGACGACATCGTCGCGTATGCCGCGTCGGTGCCGCTCGAGCCGCCCACCGACATGTATCCCGGCATTCGCGCGCCGGCGCCCGAGTGGTACGTCGAAGCGCTGCGCAAAGGGCTCACTCGAGTCATCAACGAGGTCTATGAGCTGCCCGACTATCAGCTGCACAGCGCGATCTGCTACATGTGCGTCGTGACGACGCGGCCGGAGGATCTGAAGCCGGTGCAGTGCATGCCGCACATCGACGGCACGGCGCCGCACAGCTTTTCGACCGTGCACTATCTCTGCTCGCCGAGCTACGCCGGCACCTCGCTCTATCGACACCGAAGCACCGGCTACGCGCAGGTCGCCGAGTTCCGCCACGAACGTTATCGGGCGGTGCTCGCGCAGGAGCTGCGCGAGCGGCCGATCACGACGCCCGGCTACATCAACGGCGATACGGAGCTCTTCGAGCGGATCGCCTCGACCACGGTCGCCTACAACCGCATCGTGATCTACCCCTCCAACGTGCTGCATTCGGCGGATATCGACGAGCAGTTCGCCTTCGACCCGGATCCGCGAACCGGGCGCTTTTCAGTGAACTCGCGCATCCAAATGCGGCCTAAGGGTTTCCAGCGCAAGCTGTGGTTCTAGACGCGCGCATGCGGCTGGCTCCTCGCCTGCGTGCCGTTTCACATTGAGAGCCCTGGTGGCGCTTTCGAGCTCGTTTCATGAATTCGTCAAACAAGAAGATCGATCGCTTCCTTCTCATCACTGCATCCGGCGCCTTGCTGGCCTCGTGCTCGCTGCCGCCGGAGTCGGCCGATGCGCCGCATGTGCATGGCACCGGTTTTCATGCGCATCACGATCACGGCGCGCACCACCACGGCGCGCCGGCGTCGCGGGCGTTGTCGCCCAAAGACTCGATCGCGACGATGCAGTTGCCGGAGGGCTACTGGCTCGAGCCGGTGCTGACCGAGCCGCACATTGCCGAGCCGGTGATGATCGCCTTCGACGGCAACGGCCGGATGTACGTCGCGGAGATGCGTACCTACATGCAAGATCTCGACGGAACGGGCGAGCAGGAGCCGGTGAGCCGCGTCTCGCGTCACGAGGACACCGACGGCGACGGCATCTTTGATCGCCACACGGTCTTCGCGGACAATCTGCTCCTGCCGCGGATCATGCTGCCGCTCGACGATCGCATCATCATCGGCGAGACGAACACGGACGATCTGTACATCTACCGCGATACCGACGGCGACGGCGTCGCCGACGAGAAAACCTTGTGGTTCAAGGGCGGTCCGCGCGGCGGCAATATGGAGCACCAACCGAACGGTCTGGTTTGGGCGCTCGACAACGGTATTTACGCGACGTACTACAACTATCGGCTGCGCGTCGGGCCGGACGGCAGCGCAATCAAAGAAGAGATTCCGGTCAACGGCGGTCAGTGGGGCCTGACGCAGGACGACTGGGGCAAGGTGTGGTTCCTGAATGCGGGCAACGAAACCGGCCCCGTCCATTTCCAGCAGCACATCATCTACGGCCAGTTCTCCGCGCCGAACGAGCACATCGGCGATTACAAGGTCGTCTGGCCGATCGCGAACGTTCCGGACACGCAAGGCGGACCGGGCCAGCTGCGGCCCGACAACACGCTCAATCATTTCACCGCAACGTGCGGTCAGGACATCTTCCGCGGCGATCGTCTGCCGGCGGAGCTGCGCGGCAACTTGTTCTTCGCCGAGCCGGTCGGGCGTCTCGTGCGGCGCACGCTGATCACGGTGGAAGACGGCATCACGCGGCTCAAGAATGCTTACGAAGAAGAGCGCAGCGAGTTCATCCGCGCGCGCGATCCGCTGTTCCGTCCCGTCAACATGACGACGGCGCCGGATGGCACGCTGTACATCGTCGACATGTACCGCGGCATCATCCAGCAGGCGAACTGGACGCGCGAGGGCTCGTATCTGCGCGAGCAGATCAAGGCGCACAACCTGCAGCAAGAGATCGGCCGCGGCCGCATCTATCGCCTGCGCCACAAGGATTTCGAGCCGGGTCCGAAGCCGCGCATGCTCGATGAAACGCCGGCCGACTGGGTGCGTCACTTGTCGCATCCGAACGGCTGGTGGCGCGATACCGCGCAGAAGCTGCTCGTCTTGCGTCGCGACCTGAGCGTCGTGCCGGCGCTCGAGCAGCTTGCAGGCGCCGAAGCGACGGACCCGCGGCCGCGTTTGCATGCGCTATGGACGCTCGACGGACTGGGCGCGCTCGATGAGCGTCTCATTGTGCGTGCGCTCGAATCGAGCGACCCGCAAGTGCGGATGACGGGTTTGCGTCTTGCGGAGCTGCGCGTGGGTGCAGATTCCCCCAAGGAGTCGCCGCTCGTCGCCGGCATGCTCGGCGCGCTCGAAGACGCCGATCCGCGCGTCGTGATTCAAGCGATGCTGTCGATCCGCCGCGCCGGTCTGCCGGATGCGGAGCAAGTCATTCGCGCTGCGGCCGAGACGTCGGCCTCTGCCGGCGTCTATACGATCAACGAGCAGCTCTGGGCGGCGTCGAACAACGAAGATCCTTATCTGCTGCGCGTGCTCGGGCCGAACGGGCTCAAGTCATATCGAGCCGGCCACACGATTTACCAATCCGTGTGTTTCGCCTGTCATGGCGCGGACGGCCGCGGTGCGCCTGCGCCGGGCGGTGAAGGCCGCACGATCGCACCTGCGCTCGTCGGCTCGCCGCGCGTGATCGGCGACGAGCGCGCCTTGATCGACATCCTGCTGCACGGTTTGGAAGGGCCGCTCGACGGTGTCGATTACGGCGCTCCGATGGTGCCGATGAGTTCTTATTCGGATGCGGAGCTCGCAAATGTGCTCACGTACGTGCGCAACAGCTTCGGCAACCGTGCGCCCGTCGTGCTGCCGGAAGCGGTCGCTGCGCGGCGGGCGGCCGGCGCCGGGCGCACGGCGTATCTGACGCTCGATGAGCTCAAGCGCGAGATCCCTGCGTTGGCCGTGCCGCGCAAGCGCTTCGAGCGTCGCGCCGAATGGAAGCTCGCTGCGAACATTCCGGCGCGTCCGAATGCGCCGCTCGAAGCCATGCTCGACGGCGATCCGGCGACTGGCTACATCACGCAAGGTACGAAGCCGTTTCCGATCGAGTGGCTGACGATCGAGCTGCCCGCGCGCAGCACGATCGTGGGCATCGAAATCGATTCGCGCGGCGAGAAAGGGCGCGATGGCAAGGACACGGGTTGGGCGCCCGCGTACAGCGTCGAGGTGTCCGACGATGGCAAGAACTGGACCATGGTCGCGCCGAGCGTCGTCGGCGAGCCGTATGCGCGACTCAATCTCGCTGCGCCGGTGACGGCGCGTCATCTACGCATTGCGATTACGGCGAAGGAAGGCTGGCAGGCGTGGGTGATCAAGGAGCTCGATCTGTTCGGAGCAGAGGACCAGGTTCTCTGAACAGATCGAGATCGATCGGCAAACCGAGCGCGGCGCGAGGCCGCGCTCGGTGAAGACCGCCAAGCGGCGGTGCGTTCAGGGCGCGCGCTTGGCCGTCAGCTGCTCGGAGCCGAACTGACCGACATTGCGCGTGAGCTTGAGCTCGTCGCCGGCAAGCGTGCCGCTGTACGTGATGTCGAGATCCATGCCGTTGACCGACAGCTTCTCGAGGAACGAGACCTTATCGCCATCGACTTTCACGTTCTGGAGCGTGACGGTGCCCTGAGCCATCGAGTTCTCGTAGCGCGCTTCGCCCGTCAGCGCATCGCCCGACTTCTTGAACTCATACACGTATTTCTGCACGCCGATGGGCGAGTCGAACTCGGCGGTCCAGCGGCCGACCAGGTCGGCGGCGCTGGCAGGAAGGGCGGCTGCGAGCAGTGCGAGCAAGCCGAAGAAGCGCATATTCATGATTGCCTCCGTTCTTGAAGAGTCGTTGTTGGCGTACGTCGGCTCTGCGATCGATCGCGGCGGCAACCCCCACTTGCACGACGAATCCGTGCTTGCCTCGCGCCGATGCAGGACGTGAGCGAGTATAAGGGCCGCGGGAACGCCCCGCGGCGCTGCTCGCATTTCTTTAGGGAGGGGTGTCGCCGCGCGGATTTCGGGCGGCGGCGCAAGGACAGAACGCGTCGGCCGCATTGCGCGGCCGACGCGTCGCAGAGCATCAAGGTGCGCTCGTGTAGGCGCCCGGCAGACGGGCCGGTGTCGACCAGCCGGTGGCCTTGAGAGCTTCGGCCGGCACCTGCAGTTCCTTCACACCGGGAAGGGGCTGCGCGAGCTCGAAGCGCCGCATATCGATGCTGCGGAATACCGTGCCGTGATACGGCGTAATGAGCGTGCCGCTGGTTTCGAGGCCAGTGGCCTTGCGCAGCTCATCGAGCGAGGCGAAGCCGCTCTGGCAATCCTTACCTTTGCCGCGCACCGGGCCCCAGACGACGAGCGGTTTGTCACTCGTCGTCGTGCGCACGTAGGTGTTGTTGTTCACGCGCACAGCCATCGGTTCCTGCCGATACTCTTCGCACAGCTTGGGCGGCTGCTCGAAGCGCAGCAGCGGTTCTTCGAAGCCTTCGCCGGCAACCAGGAGATTGTTCTCGAAGACATGCCCGCGGCGTTCGGGGATGTCCGGGCCGGTGAGCGTGTGCCAGCCGAACAGATCGCCCTGCGCACGGCGCTCGTTGCGATCGACCATTACCGGCGAGTTGAAGAACGTGTTGTGGTAGATGCGCGCATTCGAACTGTTCAACACCCGGATGCCCTGCAGGTTGTTGACGAACACGTTGCCGGCCGCCACCACGCCTTTCGAGATTTCGAAGAAGAAGCCGATCTGCGTGCCTTCCACGTAGTTGTTCACGAACACGCCGTCGACATTGCCCACGTCGTACCAGACGCCGTTGGAATGCGGATGCTCGACGATGAGGTTGTCGCGAACCGTGACGCGGTAGGACTGATTGAAGATTTTCACCGCGGCCGGGTAATACCCGGTCAGCTGCTCGATGTTGTTGCGCCGAATGATGTTGCGCTCGAGGAGCACGTCCGACGAGCCGATGACATAGATGCCCTCGGTGCCGGTATCGCTGATCAGCGAGTTGCGGATCGTGAGCCCGTCGCCGCGGAAATATCCGGCCACGCGCGAGGTGTAGCTGATCGTGACGTTCTCGAGTGTCGTGCCGACCACTTCCTTGCCGTGGTTGGCTGGATCGGAGACGCCGACAGGATCGTCGGTCGGCTCTTCTTCGGCCGTCGTCGAGGGCTTCTTGCCTTCGATGTCGATCGCACGATAGGCGTACTGCGTGAAGGTGATGCCGCGAATGATCGGGCCCTTACGGTCCGACTCCTTGCCGTGCACCGGGCGCGACGGACGATGCAACGCGATGTCGTGCGCGGTGATCTCGACGAGCTTGTCCGTGGGATCCACGCCGATATAGACGTAGCCGCCTTCGTAGTCGATGTAGAACGAATTCTCGTCGAGCTCGCCTTCCCAACCGACCGACTTCAGCAGCTTGCCGTCGACGAACACCATGTCGTTGTTGAAGCGATGCAGCGGCGTGCGCATGCCCTCGAGCCAGCGCTGCCACCAGCCGAGCGGCCGCGCTGGGAAGAGCGGAGACCACTTCGTGCGCCAGATGCCGCCGCGCAGCGCCTGCCACTGCGTGGCAACGCGCGTGCCTTTCAGAATCGGCTTCTCGTCCCGATAGGGTTGAATCGTGATGCCTTGATTGAGTTGCAGGCTGCCCGTGCGGTAAACGCCGCCGCGCATCACGATCGTATCGCCCGTCACGACGCGCGGAATCGCTGCTTCGATCGTCGTCGGACGGTCGAGCGAGGTGCCGGGCGCATTCGGATCGCCGTCCGGCGCCACGTAGTAGACGGTGCCGGTGGTGGGAATCTCGTAGACCTGCGCAATCGGACCGTACGGGCCGCCCGACGGCTGCGCTCCCACAGGTAGGGCGAAGAGCGCAACGAGAACGGACAGCGCGCCCCGGATGAAGCGCGGCGAGCGAGCCAGGCGCGCCGCTGGCGCGTGAAGCAGTATCGACATGGGGAATGTCCTCCTCGGGACTGCCAGTTCTTGTTATCGCGCCCACTTTAGCGAAGTTGGGCAGCGACATCTATCGAGCGGCGGAGGAGGCTGCGGGCGGCGTGGCGCCCCTGCGTGGACGGAAGAGCGCGGCGCCGGAGGGGATTTCGCGCAGGCGATCCTGCCCGCGATGAGCAGGACCGCCTTGCCGTACGCAGCGCTTAAGCCTTCTTTACAAGACCTTCGGCAGCCAGCGCGGCCTGCACCGCTTCGCGCGCCCGCACGCGATTCATGAACGCGTCGAGCGCCGCAAGGCCGCTCAAGTCCACGCCGACATGGCCGGCCCAGTTCGTCACGACGAACAGATAAGTATCGGCCGCCGTGTACGTCGACGAGGCGAGGTAATCGCTCGTCTGCAGACGGCGATCGACGTATTCATAACGCTTGCGCAGCGCTTGGCGGAACCAATCTTTGATCTCGGCGCCCAGGTCCGGCTTGAACAAGGGCGAGTACGACTTGTGCAGCTCGGAGGTCACGAAGTTCTGCCACTCCATGACGCGATAGCGCGCGAGGGTGCCGGCGGCCGGCATGAGATCGGTGCGGCCGGCGCGATCGCAGATCCATTGCGCGATGACGGGACCCTCGGTCAGCCGCTCGCCATCGTCCAGCTCGAGTACCGGGACCGAGCCTTTGTTGTTGATGGCGTAGAAGTCCTTCTGGCCGTCGTACGTGTGCGAGGCCAGATCGACGCGCACCAGCTCGAACGCCAAGCCGGTTTCGCGCAGCAGGATGTGCGGAGCGAGCGAGCAAGCACCAGGGGCAAAGTAGAGCTTCATGGAGTCTCCTGAAGGATGCTTCGAGGAATCATCCCGATATGTTCGCACGTTCCGCGCGCGAAGTGCCTACCGCGCTTTCCCTCAGGACGTTTCGGTGCTGCAACGCGAGGGCAGATGAGAGAGGGAGCGCGCTCGCGCAGCAGAACGCACGGCAGCAACGCGAGTCGCGATCATTCCGACCGGGTAGCCAGTACACCTAGCGTATCGCTCAACGTGCGGCATGCCGTCAGGAACTGTCCCCAGAGCATGCTGTCGTCCGCGATGGCGGCGAGGAGCAGACTGCCGTTCGTGCCGGGCACGGCAAACAGCATGCACTTGCCCAGGCTCGCTTCGACGCTCAGGTGTCCGTAGTCGCCGAGAGCGAGCTCTTCGACCATGGCGGCGCCCACGGCGTGCAGCGAGCTGACCATGGCGGCAAGCCGCCGGCCGGCTTCCTCGTTGCTGTGCGCTTGCGAGACCACGAAGCCGTCCGATGTGCACACTTGCGCGGCGATCACGCTCGGGTGCTCACGTTGGAGCGCTTGCAGCGGCGAGGTGAAGCGTTGTGCCATTGCCTCGCGCGACAGTCGCATCGATCCTTCAGCCATGGTGCGCTTCCTCGTCGCCGGCCAGCTCCAGCATGTTGAGCAATACATCCAGCATCATGAGCACGTGCTCCTGTTCGCGCACATCCACTGCGAACACGGGCAGCATCAGTTGTCGCGATTCGAGAAAACGGTAGTAGGCATCGAGCGAGGGTTCCGGGTGCGTCTCGGTGCGGCCTACGCCGACGACGACCGCGCCGGTCTTGACGAGATCGGCGAAGTTTTCGAGGTACATCGCCAGATCGCCGAGCGGATCGGGTCGGCTGTTGTCGACGAGCACGACGAGCCCCAAGGCGCCGCGGGCGAGAATGCGCCACAGGAACGCGAAGCGCCGCTGTCCGGGCGTGCCGTAGAGCCGCAGCACCGAACCGTCCGGTAGCCCGATCTCGCCGTAATCGAACCCGACGGTCGTCGTCGCCTTGGCGACGCGCGTATCGGTGTTCACGGCTTCCGTGCGCACCATGTTCTTGCCCGCGACGGCCGCGATCGCGGTCGTCTTGCCCGCGCCCACCGAGCCCGTGAAGATGATCTTGTGCTCTTCAGCCATGAAGCGCCTCGATGCCGAGGGCTCGGCGCAGCAACTGCACCAAGCTTCGTTTGGAGCCGGACACGGTGCGTGCGGGTGCGCTCGCAGCGCCGTCGCCGGGCGCGCTCGTGCGCAGATAGCCGCAGAGATCCGCGCCGTTCAAGAAGCTGCATACCGAGCGTCGGTCGAGCTTGGTCAGCTCGATGGCTGCGTCGACGCCATCGACGGGTCGTGAGAATGCGGCGGCAAGGCGGCGGTGCACCGGCTCATGATGCAGGACTTGGAACTCGGGAAAGCGTTGCAAGCGCAGCGTCGCAGACGCATCGAGCCACGGCAGCAACCCATAGGCGCCGGTCAGCAGACCAACCGACCATTGCAGCATGACGAGCGGTTTCGGCGAATCGCTCACGCTCGACAGCTCAGCGGGTGCGAGCGGCGTCAGTTCGATGTCTTTGCGAGCATCGAATCGATGCACCGAGCGTAGCGATTCGCTGCAGAAGAACTGGCGACGGTGCGGCGCGACGTAGATCGGTGCGCGTGCAAGGCCCGTGACGCGCCACGCCTGCGCCGAATCGGTTTCGCGCGGCGCGGGGCGCAGCAGCTCGGCGAGCTGAATCAGCGGGCGAGTGTGGTCCACACTGCTGCGCGAGAGCGTTCTTCCTTCTGTTTCCTTGAGCAGCGCGAGCAGCGTTTCGGCCCTGATCGGCCAGGTGAGCGTGCGCGTTCCGGGCGGCACGCGATCGGCGGCGCCGACGAGCACCACCACGATGCGACCGTCCGCGGCGAATGATTCGCGCCGGTCGAGCGCCTCTACGCCGAGGATGACGACATGTGCGTGCTGTGCATCGGTCAACGTCCAGCGCGCGCGCAGCGTACCGTCGGCCAAGGCCATCATCAGCATGGCACGTAGACGACGTATGTCGGCTTCGCTGAGTCCGACGTGAGCCAGGCCTAGTTCAGCTTGCTCCACCTTCGAGTGTCCTGCATCGATTGTGTGGCGGCATCCTGCATCGACGTCGGAGTGTACGAACGCCTTACGCCTCTGCGAAGCGATGGAGCGCACTCTTCTGCGCGAGTGCACGCTTTGCCTATCGATCGATTCGCAGGATCGATCAAGCGTGACTCAGTCAATGTACTAGCGGCGCATCATCGGTTTGTCGCGCCGTGTTTCTCGCAAGCGTGTTTCAGCGTTTTCGGTACGCGGTATCCGCTGCAAAGAGTGAACTGTCTCGCGAGTCGCCGTGGCGCAATCGCTAGACTCGGTCCGCATTCTCGTCTCGTGATGAGCGAGCACGACGGAAACGTTGGAGCGGAAGCGGCGATGGAAAAGAGCTCATTGAGCTGCGGTTCGTACGGCATCCTCGAGTCTTGGACGATCGGCGATGCACGGAGGTTTGTCTGACGGCGTGGCGCGGCAGCGTGCGGCGCAGCGCTGCGGCACCGGCCGGTCGCTGGATGCGGCCTCGGTCGTCTACCGCGTGCACGCGCTGCTCGTGATGTCGGCCGGCATTGCGTGGCTCATGGCTTTTCTCGACGACAGGGACAACGCGGTAGTGCTTCGGGTGGTCTACGCCGGTCCGCCGATGTCCGGGAAGACCGAGAGCGTGCGAGCGCTGTCACGGCTCTTGCTCGGCGCCAACCCGGCCGAGGCCGTGTTCACACCTGGAGCGGCGAACGAGCGCACGCTGTTCTTCGATTGGCTCGAATACAGCGGCGGCTCGTTTCAGGGACGGCGGATTCGCTGTCAGATCGTGAGTGTTCCGGGCCAGAACCTCTTGCACCGTCGCCGCAAGGTGCTGCTCGCAAGCGCCGATGCGATCGTCTTCGTCGTCGATGCGCATCCCGAGCACAGTGCGACGATCGCGCGCTCCTTCGCCGAGCTTGCGCAAGTGACGGCCGAGGCTGCAGCGCAGGTGCCGGTCGGCATCGTCGTGCAAGCGAACAAGAGCGACCTGCCGAATGCGATGAGCAGACAGTCGCTTGCTGAGCTCCTCGGCGATGATCCCAACATGATCGTCGTGCCGACGATTGCGACGCAGGGAACCGGCGTACGCGAGGCGTTCGTGCGCGCAGTCGGCCTGGCGTTGACGCGGGCGCACGTGCAGATGCAATCCGGCACGCTCGCGGCTGCGCAGACGATGGCGAGCTCGGGCGCCGAGTTGTTGCGCCAGCTCGTGACCGCCGAAGAGAAGGAGTACGGGAGCGTGGGCGCGTCCGCGCGACGCGATGCCGGCGTGAGCGTCACGGTCGAGCTCGAGCAGGGTCATTTCGCGGCAGAACAACTCGGCTCGATTGCCGAGCGGTACGCACAGCGCGGCAAGAAAGATCCTCCGGCGAACGCTGCGCACGTCACGGCGGCGGATGAGCGTGCCGCGCCTGCGTTGCCCGATGAACGGCTCGACACCGGCATGGTGTGGCCGCCGATTGCAGGACGCATCGTGCTGCAGGAGCTGGCGGCAGGCGAACCGGTCGTAGCGCAACGAGAGGACGGCGCGTGGCTCGCGCGCGCCGCCGAACGCTGGCAGCTCCTTTCGCTTGCGCGCGATTGCTTTCCGACACAAGCGGCGGCGCGCGATGAGCTCGTGCGTCAGGCGCGCATCCACGCGCAGCTCAAACCGGTGCTCTCCGAGCATCGTTGTCTATGTGCCGCGCCGACCGGTCGCGGCGAGTGGCGCATCTGGCAGGTCGTGCGCCACGAGACGACGCTCGCAGACATCGTGCGGCTCACCTTGAGCTTGAAGTCGGCCGATTCGGTCGCGGCGGAGCTGCTGCGGGTCGCGCGCATCCTCGCCAACGCGGCGCAGCTCTTCCGCAGCATGCAACTGCCGCTGCGTCCGACGCTTGCTGCGCTCGCCGTCAGTCGCAGCAGACCTGTCTGCACGGGCTATCTCCTGCCGCACGAAATCGAAACGAACGCTGCAGCCGAGTACGAGACCGCCGCGCTCTTGCGGCAGGAGCTGGGCGAAGCGGTGGCGATGCTGGCAAGGCGCGGTGAACGCGCCGCGCTCGTGCTGCGTCAGCTCGAAGCAGCGCGCGCCGCCGCGCCGCCGGAAGACATCGCGCCGGAGACGTTGATTGCGGAGTTCTTGCGGCATGGCTGAACCAGCGTGCCCGCAAGGCAATGCAGAAGTATGCGCGAGAAGCATCGCGCGGCCGGATACCTCCGGCATGTTCTTGTGAAACCTCAGAAGGAGTGATCGACCATGAACTTGAACGACATCTGCAACAACCTGCTCAAGGAGGTCAACGAGGCGCTCGGCGTCGCCGTGGTCGATGTCTCCTCAGGGTTGATGCTGGCCGTCGCGCACAACGTGCCGTACTTCACGCAGAGCTATCTGGACGCCGTTGCAGCCGCTGCGGTCGATATGTTCCGCGGCAAGACCATCACCAATGTCGAGAAGCTGCTCTCGGCGACCCGCGGCAAGGAATGCAAGAACCTCGTTCAGGAAGTGCAGATGACGACCGAGGGCACGTTCCATTTCATGTCGATCGTGCCGGGCAAGCCGCAATGTCTCGTCGTGCTCGTCACGACGCGCAAGGCCAATCTCGGCATGGGGTGGGCGGCGTTGCGTCGTGCGCTGACCGACATCGCGCCGCTCTGTCCGTGATGCGGGCGGACGTAGCCTCGCGCAGCCGGCGCTTGCGCGAGGCTACAGCCCGAGCCTGAGTCGCTGTTGCAGCGAATCGGGAAATCCGAAAGCGCGCATCTGCTCGATGGTGACCTCGGGATCGTACGTCACATCGAGCAGATGCAGGCGTTCGGCGGCGACATCCACGATCGCGAATTCGGCGAGACCGCCGACGCCGCGGCGCGTCTGACCGACCGAGCCGGGGCAGATCAGCGCATGCCTGAGCGGCTTCAAGTCGATGCTGCGTTCGGCGCAGAAGCCGCGCCCGCGACCGCCGTCGAAGTACACGCCGCGCAGATGCGAGTGACCGTGGTAGCAGAAGCGAATCTGGCGCTGTGCGAGATGATCGAGATTGTCTTCGTACGTGCGGTTGTACACGTAGGCATTGAAGAACGTCCTGTCGATGGGCGCGCCGTGCACCGCGAGCCAATCGTCGCCCTCGTAGTAGGGCGGTAGCCTGGCGAGCCAAGCGAGCTGATCCGCGGACAAGACGCAGCGCGACCACTGCGCGACCCAGCGACCCATCGAGGAAAAGCCCTCCTGAAAGATGCCCGTCGCGATCGCATGGTCGTGATTGCCCTTGAGGACTGCGAAGCCGGCGTCGACCAAGCGGTCGATGCAGGCGCCGGGGTCCGGTCCGTAGCCGACGATATCGCCGAGCACGAGCGCTTCGCGAACGTCGTGCTCGCGCAAGGCGTCGAGCACTGCATCCAGCGCCGGCAGATTGGCATGCACATCGGCCAGCAGGGCGAACTTGGAGGAGCGCGGCGGCCGAATGCGCGAACGCACGGGCGGCGCGATCGCGGCGACGCACGCATCGCGGGTGGCGCTTTGGCGCTCGGTTACCGCGAGCGTGCCGCGCAGCTCTTCGGCAACGATTCGCGCGGCGTGCTCGTCGCCGAATTCATCCAGAATGCATTGGCGCAGGTGTGCGCCCAGTTGCCGCGCAGTCGCGGCATCCAAGCCGTCGAGCTGACGGATCCACACGCCCAGCATCTGCGTGAGCCCGACGAAGTTGTCCCAAGGATACGTTTCGTCGTCGAGGTAGTAGACGGCGCCGGCAGCGTCCGTGCCGAAGTTCGACAGGCCTTCGTCGAGCCGCAGCTCGTGCCGCGCGGCGGTGCGAATGCAGATCTCGACGACCTTCGAGAGCAGCGGCAGCAGCGTGTTGCCGTCGACTTGACCGAGATCGTGCAGCGCCTGAAGGCGTGGCGTCGCGTTGGCGATCACGGGGCCCGTGGCGCGGTGGGCGATGAACCATGTCTTCGACGGCGCATGAATGCCGAGGCGACGCTCCTTCTCGAGAGCGAGCTCGATCCAGCGAAGCATGTCGCGCGGTGCGTACGAAAGCTCTGCGCGCAGCTTGACGACGAGCTCTTTGCTGCAAAAGAGAGTTGTGCCAGGACGTCCCGTGAACGTGCCGCCGTGCGTGAGCGTCTGCGCGCTGCCCGACAACGCATCGAGGATGGCTGTCGTATCGATCGCGTGCGCCGGCACGAGCGCGCCGACGAGTTCGATGCGAGTGATGGATTCGGACATGGCGGCAAGTATAGAGATGCTTGCTTGAGGCGACATGCCAGGCATCGCACTTGCGATACATACGGGCTCGGTGATCTTTGCTCGGGGAAACGATGATGCGGCAGCGCCTTGTCAGCGGTGCTCGTCTTCGTTCGATGCGGAGTGATCCGATGTCGTTATCGGGATCCCCGGAAATACGCGCGCAGCGACGAATCGCATACTTCGCTCGCACAATGTTTCCAGGAGATGCTCGTGAAGACTGCTCAAGTATTGCTTGCAACTCTCGCGATCGGCGCGGTGTCGACGCTTGCGCACGCGCAGGATGACACTCGTTGGATCTGGCGTGCCGGCGTGCACCACGTTCAGCCGAAATCGGACAACCATGGGACGGTCAATGTCGACGGCAGCGCCATGCTGTCGTTCAGCGGAACGTACCTGTTTGCGCCCAACTGGGGCGTGGAAGTGCTCGGCGCGCTGCCGTTCGAGCACGACATCGATTTGAACAGCGGCGGCAAGGTGGCGGAGACGAAGCATTTGCCGCCTGTCGTGAGCCTGCAATATCACTTCAATCCGAACGGCACCGTGCGTCCGTATCTCGGCGCAGGCATCAACTACACGATGTTCTTCAGCGAGGATACGACCGGCGCGCTGGCGGGAAGCAAGCTAGAGCTCGATCCGTCGTTTGGGCTTGCGGCGCAAGCGGGCGTGGACTTTGCGTTCGGGGCCGATTGGTTCATCAATGTCGATGTGCGCTGGATCGACATCGATACCGACGCCAAGCTCGATGGCAGCGGTATCGGCACGGTCGAAATCGATCCGATGGTGTACGGTCTGTCGATCGGCCGGCGGTTCTAAAGGTCAGCGTCTGTGTGCCGCTCGTGCAGGATGCGCGGGCGGTACGCCGGCGGTCACATGGAGAGTGACAATCGGACGCGCGTCGGCCGCAAGCGCGGCTATGCGCTGCCTTGCGGCACGACGCTGCGGACGATCGAAGCGTCGAGCGCTTCGTAGCCCGCGTAATCGATGGTCTCGTACAGCTCTTGGCGCGTCTGCATCTCGGGCAGCAGGCTTTGCGCAGAGCCGTGCTGCTTGAGCGCGGCGTAGAGCCGTTCGTGCGCTTTGGCAGCCATGCGCAGCGCACTGACCGGCCAAATGATCATGCGATAGCCCATCGCCTCGAATTGCTGCGCCGTGAAGAAGGGCGTACGCCCGAACTCGGTCATGTTGGCGAGGAGCGGGGCGCGCACGCGCCGCGCGAATTCGCGAAACATCTCTTCGCTCGTCAACGCCTCGGGAAAGATCGCATCCGCGCCGGCCTGCAAATAGAGCTGCGCACGGGCGATCGCGCCTTCGAGCCCTTCGCTCGCGGCAGCATCGGTGCGCGCAATGATGCGCAAGTGACGCCGCGCGCGTACCGCGGCTGCGATCTTGGCGGCCATGTCTTCGGGCGCGATCAGGCGCTTGTCGTTCAAGTGCCCGCATTTCTTCGGCAGGATCTGATCCTCGACGTGCACGGCGGCGGCGCCGGCGTCTTCGAACGCGCGCACCATGTGCATGACGTTCAAGGCCTCGCCGTAACCGGTGTCGCCGTCGACGAGGACCGGCAGCCCGCTGGCGCGCGTGACTTGCCGGATGAAGAAGCAGACCTCATCGACGGTGAGGATGCCGAGGTCGGGCAGTCCCATCGATGCGCTCATGGCGGCGCCCGAGAGATACAGCGCCTCGAAGCCGCAGCGTTTGGCTTGCAGTGCGGACAGGCCGTTATAGGCCCCGGGCATTTGCAGAATCCTCGGGCGCGCGAGCAGCTCGGCAAAGCGTTCGCCCGCCGGTGTCGTCGGAAGGTGGTCTGCAACCAGATAGCTCATGAGGCGCTTGCTCTTCTCTTGAACGATGTGGTGAGGCGTTGGTGGCGGCTGCAAGATCGCATGACGCACCCGGACCCCTCAATACGATGTGTTACTCGGGTGCCTCGACGAAGGCGTTCACGCCATCGCGCGTGTAGTGGAAGCGGATGAGCAGGGTGCGCTCGTCCTGCGTGGCCGAGGGCGAGAACAGCCACTCGTGCGCGGCTTCGCGCGACAGACGTTCGAAATAACGGCTCGGTCCGGGCGCAGCCGTCGAAACGGCTGTGACCTTGCCATCGCGGTCGATGGTTACGCGCATCGCGACTCTGACCGTGCCGCGAATCGTGCGCAGCGCACTCTGGGGTACATCGGGCAGCGCTTCGTGTACGGGCACGGGCGGTGACGATGCGTCCTGAGCTCGAGGCACGACGGGCAGCGATGGGTCGGCGGGTACAACGACGCGAGCGGTGGAAGCGCTCGGTGCGGGCACCGTGTCGTTTGCGGCTTGGTTGCGCGCTGCCGACTGTGCGTCGTCGGCGAGGCTTGCCGATGGCGCCGACGCCTCGTTGCTTGGGCGGAAGGCAAGCCAGAGAAGCCCGATGAGGGCGACGCTTGCCGCAACGCCGATCGCTCCCAACCAACTGCGACGTGTAGGAGCGGGCGGCGCCGGCTTCGGTGTGAGTCTGACGCGAATCACCAGCCGATACCGCGCTTCGCTCGATGGCGCAGTGCCGGTCCGACTGGCGACCGTCTGAGGCTCGTTTACGTTCATGCGCGATGCGTTGTCTCTGCCGCGTCGCTCGATGCTGTGCCGATACTACTCCTATCGGCGGTGCAGGTGTGCGCGGCTCGCGCGTCCGATGTCGAAGCAACGGCAGCCCGGCGTCGGCATTCACCGGCGCGCAGCCGCAATCGGCCGACAAACGCTTCCGCCAGGCGAGCCTTGCCGGCAGGATCCAGCGCACGCTCAAGGGAGGGCACCGCAATGGCAGCGGCAAACGTGCAGCAAGCGATGACGGGCGTGGGTCTCGATCGCGAGTGCGCCGCCTTGATCAATGTGCGCAAGCGCTATGGCGCAACGGTGGCGCTCGACGATCTGACGTTACGGATCGGCGCGGGCGAGCTCGTCGCAGTGCTCGGACCCAACGGTGCAGGCAAGTCGACCGCGATCGCGCTCTTGCTCGGCCTGTTGCGGCCCGATCGCGGCGAAGTGCGTTTGTTCGGTCAGCCGCCGACGCTGCGCGAGCGGCGTCGGCTGGGCGTGATGATGCAGGAAGTCTCGCTCTCGCCGGATCTCAAGGCGCGCGAGCATATCGATCTCGCCGCAAGCTACTACCCGGCGCCGTACGCACTCGATGAGCTGACCGATCTCACCGGTATCGGTGCGTTTTGCCACAAGCGCTATGGGGATCTGTCGGGCGGGCAGAAGCGCCAGGTGCAGTTTGCGATGGCGCTGTGCGGTCGGCCGAGCTTGCTCTTTCTCGACGAGCCCACGGTGGGGCTCGACATACCGGCGCGAACGCGGATGTGGGAGACGATCCGCACACTCGTCGCGCAAGGCAGCTCGGTCGTCTTGACGACGCATCATCTCGAAGAGGCCGAAGCGCTGGCGCACCGCGTCGTCGTGATGGCAAGGGGCCGGCAGATCGCGCAAGGCAGCGTGAAGGAAATTCGTGCGCTCGTCGCGCGCAAGACGATTTCGTGCGTGACGACTTTGCCGCCGGAGCAGTTGCGCGCCTGGGACGGCGTGCAAGCGGTCTCGATCGTGGATGGCTTCACGCAATTGACGGTGAGCGAAGCCGAGCCGGTCGTGCGGCGGCTGCTTGCCGCCGATCCGCATCTTGCCGATCTCGAAATTCGGCGCGCCGGGCTGGCCGACGCGTTCGTCGAACTGACGAAGGAGCAATGAGCCATGAACGCCGTCGTTCTTCGTACGCCTCACGCATCCGATGACACGATGCCGCGACGCCGCCTGGTGCGCGCCTACGCGAAGGAGCTCACTTACGAGTGTTTGCGCATGCTGCGCTCACCGGCATTTGCGATACCGACGCTCGCATTCCCGACGTTCTTCTATGTGCTCATCGGCTTTCTGTTCGGCGCCTTCAAGGCGACCGATCCGAACGCGCAAGCCTATGTGTTCCTCGGCTTTGCGACGATGGCAGCGATGACGCCGGGCATGTTTAGCTTCGGTGTCGGGCTTGCGACCGAACGGGAGCAGGGCTTGCATCGGCTCAAGCGTGCGCTGCCGATGCCGACCGGCGCTGCGGTGTTCGCCAAGATCGCGCTGTGCCTGCTGTCCGTCATGGCGGCCGTGGCGATTCTGGCACTCTCAGGTCTTGTGCTCGGGACCATACAGCTCGCACCGACGACACTGCTCGCGCTTGCCGGGCTGCTCGCCATCGGCGCGGTGCCGTTCTGTGCGTTGGGGCTGATGCTCGGCGCCTTTGCCGGCGCGCGCGGCGCCGCGCCGCTCGTGAACGTGACTTATATGCTGATGCTCTATCTCTCCGGCTTGTTCATGCCGTTGCCGGAGGCGATCGCAAAGATCGTCGTCGTATCACCTGCGTTCTACCTGCATCAGCTCGCGCTGCACGTGGCGCACGTGCCGAACGCGCTGGTCGGCGGCGTGCCCGCGCACGTCGGAGTGCTCGCAGCGATGACCGTGCTCTTTACGACCGTGGCGGTGCGCCGCTTCGAACGTGCAGATTGACGGTGGCTCGCGGAGCCTACGCGAGCTCGACGCCCGTCAGCTCGCGCAGCTTGGCGAGCAGCCGATCTTGGAAGCGCGGGTCGCGCGTCGCTGGCGCTGGCTCGATCGGGCGGCGGTGGAACCAATAACGGCCGCTGACCTTGGCGGCAGGCTCGTCGCTCGCCGCGAGCCACGCTTGCGTGTGATAGCCTTCTGCCAAGTCGTCCGGTGCAGCAGGGCCGCCCATCTTGGTCGGCACCCAGCCGGGATCGACGGCATTGCTCAATACGTCGCGCCAGCGTCGCGCGACGGCAAATGCGAGCGCCGTGACGTAGAGCTTGCTGTCCGAGTACGCGCTATACGTGTCCCAGCGTCGTTCGCGCCAGTCGATGTCATCGAGCGAAGTGTCGCCGCTGCGATGCATGCGGCTGCTGACGTAGATGAGACGTTGGGGACGCTCGATGAGCGCGGTCAGCATGTACGGCGCGAGGGTATTGACCGCGAGCACTTTGGCATGACCTTCCGGCGTCGTGCCGCGATTCGGCTCGCGGAAGATGCCCGCGTTGTGAATCACGGCATCCATGCGCCCGAGGCGATTGACTTGATCGGCGAGCGCTTTGGTTTCGGCTGCGCTCGCAAGATCGCCAATGACGATGCCGAGCGCACGCGGCGCCAGATCCGCCAGGGCAGCCGCGCGCTCCTGCGAGCGTGCGTGCAGCACGACCTGGTGTCCTTGCTCGATGAGCGCAACGGCCGCGCCGCGGCCGAGGCCGTCCGTCGAACCCGTGATGAAGATGCGCTTCGCGCGATGCTGTTGTCCGGCGCCGAGCAACGGCCAGCTGCCGGCCGCGAGCACCAGGCCGGCGAGCAAGCGGCGTCGCGACAGTCCTGCAGAGGTGCTCATGCTGTGAGTGCTCCGTGCAGTGGGCTCGAACGCGATGAGCCTACATTGAACCGTAACGCACGATGCGGCATGGCGCCGTTGCGGTAAGCCGCGCGGGCAATGCGACGAGCTGTCAGCGTCGTCCGAGCGCCCACGTCAGCGCGAGCGGCCGCAGTCGCGCACTAGACCTGCGCGCGCTGCCACTTTCCGCGCGTGAACAGCCAGAGCGTGAACAGCCCGACCGACGTCTCCGAAATGAACACGCCCCAGAAAACGCCCGAGTGCTGCCAATCGAGGCCGATGGCGAGCAGCCACGAGAGCGGAATCTGCAGGAGCCAGAAGAACCCGACATTGATCCAGGTGGGCGTCATCGTGTCGCCGGCGCCGTTGAAGGCCTGCGCCGACACCATCCACCAGCCGTATACGAAGAGCGAATAGGAGAGGATCCGCAGCCACTCGGCGCCGATCGCAACGACGGCCGCATCGGTGGTGAACCAGCCCATGAGCTCCTCTGGGAATGCGTAGAAGGCGATCGACACGAGGAGCAGATAGGCCATGTTGTAGGCGCCGATCCGCCATACGGACTGCTCGGCGCGCTTGGGCTCGCCTGCACCGAGATTTTGCCCGACCAACGTGGCCGCCGCGTTCGACATGCCCCACGCGGGCGTCATCGTGAACATCATGAGCCGCACGGCGATCGTGGCGCCCGCGACTGCGGCGCTGCCGATGCTCGCGAGGATGCGCATCAGGAAGATCCACGACGTCATGGCCACGATCATCTGGCCGATGCCGCCGAGCGAGGTGCGCGCGATGTTCCAGAACACGGCGCCGTGCCAGACGACCTGCGAACGCGCGACGCGCAGATGCTTGCTGCCGCGAAACAGGATCCAAAGCTGGAGCGCGACGCCCGCGCCGCGGCCGATGGTCGTTGCGATCGCAGCGCCTTCGATGCCGAAGGCGGGAATCGGTCCGAAACCGAAGATGAGTAGCGGATCGAGCACGATGTTCAGGGCGTTGGCGAGCCAGAGCACGCGCATTGCTGCGGCGGCATCGCCCGCGCCGCGGAAGATCGCATTGATCGTAAAGAGCAGCATGATGACCGCATTGGTGCCGAGCGCCCACTGCATGTACGGGTAGCCGCGCGTGAGCGCCCACTCATCCGCACCCATCATGCGCAGCAGATCCTGCGCGAAGAAAATCCCGGCGACGGTGAAGGGCAGCGAGCCGATGAGCGCGATCCAGATCGCTTGTACAGCCGTAATGGCGGCTTCCTCGCGCTTGCCTTCGCCGATCCGGCGCGCAACCACGGCGGTCACGGCCATCGACAAGCCCATGCCGATCGCATACAGCAGGAACAGAATCGTTTCGGTGAGCCCCACGGTCGCGACCGCGGACGAGCCGAGCTTGCCGACGAAAAAGATGTCGGCCACCGCGAATGCCGATTCGAGCACGAGCTCGAGCACCATCGGCACCGCGAGTAGAAACACCGCGCGCCCCAGGGGGATCTTGGTGTAGTCCGCATTCGTGCCGCGAATGGCTGCGCGCAGCTCTGCCCAAAGCGAGCCTTGTGCAGCGTGTCCGTCGAGGGCGCCGGATAGCGTAGCGGGTTGCGGATCTGTCATCGGAACATCCTGGGCTCGATTGTCTGAGCGCGCTGAATGGGCTCAAGGACGAACGAGCGGGGATCGAGCCGACAGCGGGGCCGCGACTTTACCGAGTTTCGGTGTATTTGCGCAGTCCCGCGGATTGCGCAATTGGGGCGAGCGCGCAGGCGTGCCTGCGAAGACAGATCAATAAGAATGCGGCGCGATGCCTCGCCGCGCAGCGAATTCCGTCAGACGGGTGCCGCAGCGCTCAGACAAGCGACTTCGTTCTGCGCGCTTGCTCGGCGGCGACATCGGAAAGGGTCAACTGCGTCTGTGCGGCAATGGTCGCAAGCAACGGGTGATCGGCGCGCTTCGGCAGACTGAGGGCGTGCACTCGTTCCCAGACGGCGATGCGTTCGGCGGGGCTCAAATGCGCGGCAGACTGCTCGATCAGCTCGGCGCGTCGTGCCTCGATGCGTTGCTGTTCCTGCAACTGCGCGGCGGCGCGCGATTCGGCTTGCGTGGCGCGAATGAGATTCGTCGGATCGAGAATGGGCTTGGTATGCATATCGGGTCTCCATTTGCTGCGCCGTGGCGAGGGAGCGACGCTTCGCGAGGCGATTCCGCTCAAGGCGATTCAGCGCAATCGCGCAGCGCAATTAGCGATCCTCATGCTCATGGTGCGCCTTGGCGGCGGCGAAATCGATGGCGTCGACGAAGCCTCGCTCGATGGCCTTCGTCCGTACCTCGGCCGGCGTGCGTTGTAGCTCGGTAGCGAGGCGCAGCAACGTTTCATCCGCTTCCTGCCAACCTTTCGCGCGACGACCGTTGAGCGCACGGTCGAGCTGTTCGAGCTCGTGCGTCTGCCATCCCTTTGAATCGGTTGGCGCGGTCCGTCGCCGCTCTTCCTCGTTCGCGCGCTCCCTCATGCGATGCGTGAGCGCCTCGAGCAGTACGGTCTTGTGCTCGGAGGGCATGTCGCTCGTCGCCACGTACTGTAGGGCGGCACGCATGGCAGCTGCGCTGTGCACGTCTTTCATCCAAAGTTAACGGCTGAGAACGCCACAAGTTCGATCGGCATGTGCTTGTGAGCGAAAAGCGCACGCATTCGCAAGAGATGGCTCGTTTTCTTGCTCCGGAAGGCGCAAGCTGCCAGGGGCGAATCCCCCTAATCGCAATTCGAGGTGACCATGCAACGAAGAGGAACATGCCGTAAACGCGCAATCGGCCTTGATGCTGGGGAGTTCGCGCAATGAAGGCGCGTTTCACGACGGTGCCGATCCGTTGCACGGCGTGCGGCCAGCAGACGCACAAGACGCTCGCGTCGGTCAAACAGCAACGCGGCATGGTGTGCGAATGCGGCGCTTATACGGAAGTGGATGTCGCGCAGTTCACCGCCGAGATCGAGAAGCAAGAGGAAAGGATCAAGGACTTCGGCCGCAGCAAGGATGTGGGGCGCAGCAAATGACCGCTAAATGGCGCCCGCGCGCGGCCGTGCCTGCGGCATCTTGAAGTACGTGAGATAGCGCCAGAGCCACTCGACCGGCCCGAACGCAAAGCGCTCGATCCACCAACGCGCGAGCAAGAGCTGCAGCACGAAAAAGCCGCACGCGAGCGCGACGCTCAAGGCCGAGCCGATGCGTCCGAGCAGCCCGAGCCCGAAACCGTAGAACACGAACAAGCCGAACACGGATTGCAGCAGGTATGAGGTGAGACCCATCTTGCCCATGGCGGGCAGGAACGTTGCGGCGCTGCGACGCCAGTAGAGCAGCGCCGTCAAGGCGACATACGCGGCTGCGAGCGATACGAGCTGAACGTACCAGGCTGCGTACGGGAGAAGCTGCGCAGCATTGCGTGGCGCGAGGCCGACCGGATAGGCGACAGCGATCGCGGTCGTGATGGCCGCGCACGGTGCGCTCCAGAGCAGCAAGCGTCGGAAGAATCGCCGATTGCTCGGCGTGTCTTGAAACAGATTCGCGCGCCCGGCACAGACGCCGAGCAAGAAAAAGCCGAGCGTCATCCAGAGTCGTCCCGAGACGATCTGATAACGCAGCTTGCTGACGAGCGATTCCCTGAGGTTCATGCGCACCACATCGCCCGCGGTGCCGTTCTGCTTGATGTCGAATTGTCGGGCGGCAGCCTGCAGCAACGCGGGTGCAGGCGCGCTCGCCGTCGGCGGCGCGGTGCGCACATGTTGTGCGATACCGTTGGCGATGCCAGGCACATTGAGCGCGAGCGCGACGGCGAGCGGCAGCAGCACTTTGCTATCGAATCGATTCAACGGAAGCAGCAGGAAGCCGAGCAGCGCGTAGATCGTCAGGATGTCGCCGCTGAAGAACGCGCTGTGCGCCATGCCGATTGCGAAGAGGATGACGAGTCGCCAGCCGAAGCGGCCCGCGAAGGCGGCGCGCTTGCGCGTGGCGCGGTCGAGCTGGATGGCGAAGCTGAGACCGAACAGGAACGAAAAGATCGAGAAGAACTTGCCGCTCGCCAAGAGGCGCACCGCCTCGGTCACGGTCGCATCGAGTGCGCCGAACGTGCGAAAGCCAGGATCCGGCGGTAGGCCCGCGAGGTACTCCATGTCGGCGTGCGTCACGATGATGCCGAAGAGCGCAACGGCGCGCAGCGTATCGACGACCGCAAGCCGATCCGTCGGGGTGCCCGGCATAGAAGGTTCCGAAACGTGTGGAGCGATGCGAGCATCGAATCAGCAAACAGCCGGCGGTGAAAGTGTCCCTTCGTGCCATCGGTCGTGCCGCACGCCGATTTCTTACAAGCGCGGCTGTGCGCGCCGTTCGATCCTGTCCCGCGTGCCAAGAAGCGTGGCACAAGGGGAGTCCACGATGGCTAGGATCGAACTGAATGTGAACGGACACCGGCATGCAGTGGAGGTCGACGATCCGGCCATGCCGTTGCTCTGGGTCTTGCGCGATGCGCTCGATCTGACGGGCACGAAGTACGGCTGCGGCATGGGGCAATGCGGCGCCTGCACCGTGCACCTGGAAGGCCAAGCAGTGCGCTCTTGCTCGGTCCCGGTGTCGGCGGCCGCCGGTAAGCGCGTGACGACGATCGAAGGCTTGTCGCCGGACGGGCGGCACCCATTGCAGCTTGCCTGGCAACTGCTCGACGTGCCGCAGTGCGGATACTGCCAGGCCGGGCAGATCATGAGCGCGGCCGCGCTGCTCGCGCGCAATCCGCATCCCTCCGACGACGAAATCGTGCAGGCGATGTCCGGCAATCTGTGCCGTTGCGGCACGTATCCGCGCATCCGTGCGGCCATCAAACACGCTGCTCAGAACATGGAGGTCTCGAAGGCATGAACCGCAGGGAGTTCGTTGCCTCGGCGTGCGCGGCCGGTGCGCTCGTCGTGGCCTTGCGGCCGGCCGGCGCGCAAGTATCGCTGATCAAGCACGCGAGTACGCAGCTCCCGCTCGGCGATTTCGTGCGCATCGCGGCCAACGGCGATGTGCTCTATCACTTCACCAAGCACGAGATGGGCCAGGGTGTCGCAACCGCGATGGTGCAGATCCTCTGCGAGGAGCTGTGTGCGGACTGGTCGCGCGTGAAGATCGAGTTCCCGCTCGTCGATCTGCCGCGCTACGAGAACGAGCGTTATGGCGGCTACGGGACGGGCGGCAGTTGCACCCTCATCTATACCTACGACATGCTGCGGCAGGCAGGCGCAGCCGTGCGGCAGATGCTCGTGAACGCCGCGGCCGAGTTGCTCGACGTGCCGGCAGCGGAGCTTTTCGCCGAGAATCATTTCGTCGTGCACAAAGCCACATCGCGCAGGCTGTCTTTCGGCGAGCTGGCGCCGCTTGCCGCACAGCTACCGATTCCCGATCACGTCGAGCTCAAGGACGAGCGGTCGTTTACGCTCATCGGACGTCCAACGTCTTCCAAGCTGACGCCGCAGATCGTCACCGGTGCCCTCAAGTACGGCAGCGACATCAAGCTGCCCGGCATGCGCTATGCGCTCATCGCTCGTTGTCCCGTGTTCAAGGGTAAGCTCAAGCGCTATGACGCGCGTGCGGCGCTCAAGATCAAGGGCGTGCACAAGATCTTCACGACGCAGCCGATCGCGGGTTTGCAGGAAGTGAGCTTTTTGCCGCACGACATCCGCGAGGGCGTCGTGGTCGTCGCCGACTCGTTCTGGGCGGCCTTCAAGGCCAGGGAAGCGCTCGAGATCGAGTGGGACGAAGGCGAGATCGGCAAGTTGAGCAGCGCCGATTTCGAGCGGCTCACGGCGGAGCGTGCCCGCCAGAGAACCGACCCGACCGGCTTCATCGGCGCTGAGAACGCGGTGGCGGACCTGGCGCGCGTGCGCAAGACATTGCGCGCTTCCTATGTCTATCCGCATCAGTTGCATTCCTGCATGGAGACGCTGAATTGCACGGCGCACGTGCGCGAGGACGAGTGCGAGCTCTGGCTCGGCACGCAGTCGGCGGGGCTAGTCGTGAGCGAAGTCGCGCGTCTGCTCGACCTGCCGGAGGATCGCATCAAGCTGCACATGCTGCCTTCGGGCGGCGGATTCGGCCGGCGTGCCTACACGGATATGGCAGTGGAAGCCGCGTTCATCTCGCGCGAGGCGGGCAATATCCCGGTGAAGATGATGTGGACGCGCGAGGACGATCAGCGTTGCAATCTCGCGCACTTGTTTCAGCACATGGAGTATCAGGCCGGCCTCGATGCCGAGAATCGACTGTACGCGCTGCACGAAAAAGAAATCCGCACGTATACGTGGGGCGAGCAGTACGCGAATCCGTCGCTGCCGCGCATGGCTTACGACATTGCGAACCTGCGTTACGACTTCGAGGATCTCGGGAGCTACGAGCTGCTACAGTCCTCGGCGTGGCGCGGCGTCGATGTGCACGGGCGCGCGCTCAGCGAGTGCTTCATCGACGAAATCGCCGCCGAGGTCGGCCGCGATCCGCTCGAGTTTCGCTTGTCGTTGCTGACACCCGGCAGGGAAATCTTCATCGGCGGAGAGCACACGCTGTCGAGCGATCGTATGCGCGCGCTGCTCGAGCTCACGGCGCAGAAGGCGGGTTATCGCGCGTCGCTGCCGCAGGGCCGGGGGATGGGCATTGCGCTCATCCCTTATGCCAGCAGCTATTGCTGCGCCGTGGCCGATGTCACGGTGACCGACGGCAGGCTCACGATCAACAAGATCACCGCGGCGGTCGACTGCGGGCGCATCATCAATCCATCGGGCGCCGAGCAGCAGATCGTCGGCGGCATCATTTGGGGGCTCACGGCGTTGTTCTACGGCGGCGCGCCGGTCGTCAACGGCCGCATCCAGCACAGCAATTTCCACGAGAATCGCCTCTTGCGCATGCACGAGTGTCCGCCGATCGAGGCGATTCTCGTCGACAGCCCCGAGCCGCGGCCGCTCGGCTTGGGCGAAATGGCGTGTCCGCTTGCGGTGCCTGCCGTCCTGAACGCGATCTTTGCGGCGACGGGCAAACGCATCCGCCGCATTCCGTTGCCTGCCGACTTGCGCAACGCGTAAGAAGCGTCAATTGCGTATCGAGCGATGCGAGGCGGTGTCGCACCTGAGGGATGCGACCGTCTCGGGGTTGTGCGCATCTACGACAAGAGAACCAAGGAGATGCGATGCGCACATTGCTCTTGTTCGTGCTCTGTTGGATGGGGTCTGCGGCGCAAGCTGCAGCGCTCGATGTGCGTGCGAACGTGCGGGCGGTAGCGGCGGTCATCGAGTCGCGCTACTTCGATGTCGAGCAAGGTCGCGCGCTCGCGCGCGAGCTCACCGAGCGCGCGGAGCAGGGCCACTACGATGCGTTTTCGAATGCACAGGCCCTGGCCATGCGTTTGACGCAGGAGCTGCGTCGAGTCGACCGTCACTTGAGTGTCGTGGCAGGCCAAGCGCTGCCGCAACGTCGCAGGATGCGCCCGGCACGCGTGTCGCAGGGCGTCGAGCATGGGTTCGGGCGCATTGCGCGTCTCGACGGGAATGTCGGCTACGTCGAGCTCGTCGAAGCGGCGCACTTCGAGTTCGACGATCCCGACTCGCCCGTGCGCGCCAAAGCCGATCAGGTGCTGGCGCAGCTGCGCGATGCGGATGCGGTGATTCTCGACTTGCGCAGCAATCCGGGCGGCTCGCCCGCCATGGTCGGGTATCTGGTGAGCGCGTTCGTTCCTTCAGACCGAGATGTCTACAACCGCTTTCATACGCGCGAAGGGGTCTTCACGGAACGGCCGGCAACGCCGTATCCGACGCCGCGCAGCGACGTGCCGCTCTTCGTGCTCGTGGGGCCGGGCACGGCATCGGCAGCTGAATCGCTCGCCTATACGTTGCAAGCGTGCGGGCGCGCCACGATCGTGGGCGAGCCGACCGCAGGAGCTGCGAATCCCGGCGAGCTGTTTCCAGCTACTGCCGGAATCTCGGTTTTCGTGCCGACGGGGTCGCCGCGCAATCCGCTGACGCAGCGCAACTGGGAGGGTGAGGGCGTGCAGCCCGACATTGTCGTGGCAAGCGCCGACGCCTTGGCCAAAGCGCATGCGCTGGCGCGCGGCGAGTAGACGTGCGCGAACGAGGGCGGCGGCGAGCTACATGCTCAGCGAGGTGCGACGAGGCAGACGCGGCGAGCCGGCGAGCTCGCCGCGTCATCGAGGCTTACGGATTCGGAATGGTGGCCGTTACGCGATCGGCCCAATGGGCATGCGCGCGTGCGGTCGGATGCACGCCATCGGCGAAGACGTAGGTGAGATCCGCGCCCGGCTCGACCACGGTGGTGGCGAAGCAGATGAGCGAGGAGAGCGTCGAGGGATCGCCGGGCGACGTATAGCTCGTGCACGCCGGGCTCGTCGCATTCGTGAAGCCGTAAGTTTCCGGCGATGCCGCGATCTCGCGCAGCTCCGTGAACGTATCGAACACGTTCACGCCCGCGCTCGTCAACGCCGGATCGACGGCCTGGTTGTATCCCATGCTGATCGTCGTGGCGAGACCGGCAAGCGGCGTGCCGCGAAACTGCGGCGTCATGCCGAGATCGGGCAGGTTCGAGTAGATGATGTGCGTCGCGCCGGCTTCGCGCAGGCGCTGCACCTGCGTCACCATCGCGGTCGCAAGGGTTCCTACGACGGTAGAGGCAGTTGCGGGGTCTGCCTGACTCATGGCGACTTGGCTCAAGAACGCGAACAGGTCGTTTGCGCCGCCCTGAATCAGCACGAGCTGGCGATCGTTGAAGCTGCCATGCTCGGCAAGGTAGGCATCGATCTGGCTCTTGATGGAACGGCTCGTTGCCACCTGCACCGGCACGGGTCCGATACCTGGAATCGTCTGCATCACCACGCCGCCATCGGGCGCATCGACTTCGACGCGCGCGCCGCCTTCGGCGTAGTTGGTGCCGCCGAGCTCGATGATCCGGCCGCCGTTGCCGACGACGCCGAAATTCACCTGACGGTTCGGCGTCAGCGTAAGTCCGTACGAGGCGGCCACGTAACCAGACCAGGTCATGCCCGGTTTGGTGCTGAAGATGAGCCCGCTCGGCGTGTCGTTCGCCGGATTGTCATCGGCCGTCGTCGGGTTGTACGTGCCGCCGTCGGAGAGACTGTCGCCGAACGCGATGACTTGCGTGAAGCTCGGCGCCGTAGAGGATTGCGTCGGCGGCTGGACCCAGGCCGAGCGGCCTTCGTCGTTGCATGCACTGAGGAGCATGCCCAGCGCTGCCATCAACGCGACGACATGCAATTTCTTGGTCATGGTGCGATCCCCCTACGAAGTCGCAATGAGATTCTTCTTCGCAAGCGCGGTCTGCGCATGAGCAATGCCCGCCGCGGCGAGCCACCGCGTCAAATCGTACTTTACGGGGTTGGCGCTGGACAGTCCTGTGCGGGTTTCCCCTGTAAGGGCCTCTCGCAATGTGCGAGGTATACAACCGGCGGTGCGTCTTGCGCGGCGCGGCCGTTGACTTGGGTACGCCCCTCAAGACGGCTCAGGTGAGGTAAGCCTCGACGGCGGGCGACCAGTGTGTTGCGAGCGCGCCCGCCGTGCGCTGTTGGAAGAGCGCGGCGATGCCGCGAGCGCGGGCGAAGGCGAGCCCCTGTTCCAAGCCGAGCACATACAGCGCCGTCGCGAGCGCGTCGGCATGCATGCACTCTCTTGCGAGCACGGTGACGGAGACGAGATCGTTGTCCACCGGCCATCCGGTGCGCGGATCGAGTGTGTGCGAATAGCGGCGACCGTCGTGTTCGAGGTAGCGGCGATAGTCGCCCGAGGTTGCGATGGACAGTTGATGAAGCGCGACCAGGATACGCGGTGCATCCGGCCCGACGCGTTCGATCTCGACCCACCATGGCGAGCCGTCGGGCTTGCAGCCGGCGCCGCGCAGCTCGCCGCCGATCTCGACAAGGTGATGCATGAGCCCGTGCGCTTCGAGCGCGCGGGCGACATGATCGACCGCAAACCCTTTGCCGATCGAGGCCACGTCGATTGCGACGCCGCCCGGTTGATGCGCACGTCGCTCGAGCAATGAGAGTCGAATGCGTTGCCAGCCGCAGCGCGCCCGCGCCGCTTCGATTGCCTGAGTGCTAGGCGGGCTCGTGCGCGCGCCCGACGCGCCGAAGCCCCATGCATCGACGAGCGCGCCGATGGTCGGGTCGTACGCGCCGTCGGTCGCGCGTGCCAGCGAAAGCGCGTAGCTCAACACCTCGAAGCACTCGTGCGGCAGCGTGTGCCACGTGTCTGCCGCCGCGCGATTGAACCGGCTCAAGTGGGAGTCGGGCTCCCATGTGCTCATCTGCGCGATGACATCCGCCAGCGCACGCTCGACCACCGCGCGCACGTCGACGCCGGGATTGCCGACGATTGCCTGCACGGTCCAAGTGGTGCCCATGCTCGTGCCTTTGACCGTCGCCAGCTCGCCGTCGCGCGGCGGCTGCAGCGCGCGTGGCTCGAGCACAGGCGGCACGAGGATCCGTGCGGCCGCCATTGCGCGTCAGGGCGCCATCACTTCGACCGTGGCCACATAGCTCACGCGTCGTTCGCTTGCCTGCTCGATCTGCGTGTTCCTGTCCTGCGCGCTGGCGTTGATCCAGTACATGCCGGGCTCGGGCCAGGTCACTTCGAGCTCGCCCTGCGCATCCGTGCTGGTCTTGAGCTCGATGGGCCGATCGCGATAGCGCTCGCCGCCGGCGACGATCGTCACTTCCAAGTCGCGCGCCGGTTGGTCGTCCAGGAGAAACTTGAAGCGCGCAGGCTCGCCCGCAACGAGATCGTTCGGATGCGTCACCGGCACGAGCTCGAGGCCGCGTCCGAGCGCCTTCAGCTCGCTCGGCTTGCCGGCCGTGACGAACGTCTCCACGCGCGCGGTCGTTTCGAATACGCGCAGCTCCTCGGCGTTCGCGGGCACTTGCTTGGCGAAATCTTGTGCACGGCCGCGCCAACGCTTCTGCTCACCGCCGACTTTGTAGCTCGCCATCACGCCGTCGTTGACGACGGCAATGCGATACGTGCCGGCTTCATTAAGCTGCACGTCGAACGTGGTGCGGAACTTGCCCGTGCTCACGTTCTGCGGCGCAACCTTGGCGCCGTTCGGAGCGACGATTTCGAGCGTGTCCGCACGCAGCGGCACGTGGTTGAAGTAGAACAGCTGATTGGAAACGGCCGCATCGACCGTAACCCATTCGCCCGGGGCGGACAGCACGGTGCTCGAGGGCAGCAGCCAAGTGCGATGCGCTTGCGCGGTCGAGAAAGCGAGCGTGCCGAGCAGAACGGACGCCAAGCCGATCAGACGATTCATCGAATGCCTCTCCTCGAACGTTACGGTTTCACGGTGACGGCGACGGCGCCGAGCTCGTGTTGACCTTGCGCTTGGTAACGCTGAATTTCGGTTGCGGGCCAGCGGAAGGGAATCTCGATCAGCTCGCGGCCGCCGACTTCGCGTGCGGCTTCGACCATCAGGCGATACTCGCCCGGGGCGAGATTGGCGATGGCTGGATGGCTCGCAGGGAAGGCGAGCTCGTACGCGCCGGGTGCGCGCGTCGCACCGCTCACGCCGTCAGCCGGCAGCGTCAGATCGCGGCCGATCCGCCGCCACCAAGCGCGCAGATCCTTGAGCCACTTCGCGCCCTCGTGATCCTTGAGCTTCACGTCGTACCACACATCTAGATGCATCGCAGTGCGATCGGGTCCTTCGATCCACACGGCGACGTAGGGCCTGTGATACTCGGCGACGCTCAAACGCGGCACTTCGATCGCGACGTTGAGGTCGGCTGCATGGGCGGCGCCGGTCAGCAGCACGCAGGCTGTGAGCGAAATGGTCTTCTGCATGTGTTGCTCAATGGATGAACACGATCATGATGAACAGCATCACGGCGCATCCCAGGCCGACCGTCGGCCACGTGGCGGGTCGATGCTTGGAGTGCAGCTTGAGGAGCAGCAAGCCGGTGATGGAAAACACGAGGGTGGCGACCGCGAACACGTCGATGAAGCCGCTCCACACGGCGCCCGTGTGGCGGCCTTTGTGGAGGTCGTTGAAATAGGCAATCCAGCCGCGGTCGGTGCGCTCGTATTCGAGCTCGCCGCTCGTAAGGTCGATGCTGATCCAGGCATCGCCGCCGGGACGCGGCAGCGCGATGTAGAGCTCATCGTCCGACCATTCCGGCGCGCGGTTGCGGGTGTGCTCCGAAAGGCGTTCGTCGAGCCAATCCGTCACCTCGGCGCTGAGCGTCGGTTGTCCCTTTTGCGCTTCGAGCGCCGCGAGCAGCTCGGGCGGCAACTGCACCGCGGTGCGCGCGATGCTCGGTTGCGCTTCGATCTGTCCCGCGTGGTTGAGCGTGATGCCGGTGATGCTGAAGAGCAGCATGCCGATGAGGCAGATGGCGGAGCTGACCCAATGCCACGTGTGCAGCTGCTGCCAGAAGATCTTGCGGCGCTTTTTCGCTGCGCTATGCGGCGCGACCTCCTGAACGGAGCGTTGCGAGCTGATATCGAGCATCAGACTTCGGACCAGCGCCGCAGCAGATTGTGATAGACGCCGGTCAGCTGGATCACCGACGGATGATCCGGCTGCTCGGCGCCGAGGCGCTGGATCGCGGTGTCGAGATCGAACAGCAGCGTGCGCGCGCCGTCGTCGCGCACCATGCTCTGCACCCAGAAGAACGAGGCGATGCGCGCACCGCGCGTGACCGGCTCGACCTTGTGCAGGCTCGTCGAGGGGTAGAGCACGAGATGGCCCGCGGGCAACTTCACGCGTTGCGGGCCGTAAGTGTCCTCGATCGTGAGCTCGCCGCCGTCGTACTCGTCAGGCTGCGACAGGAACAATGTCACCGACAGATCGGTGCGAATGCGAAATGCGCTGCCGCGGAACTGACGGACCGCGTTGTCGACGTGCACGCCGAAGTATTGGCCTTCGCGATAGCAATTGAACAACGGCGGGAAGATCTTCGCGGGCAACGCGGCGGAGAGAAACAACGGATTGCGCTCGAGCGCGCTCAGGATGAGCGCGCCGAGCTCGCGTGCGACCGGCGAATCCTCCGGCAGCTGCAGGTTGTGCTTGGCGCGCGCCGATTGATGGCCGGCCGTGATCCGGCCATCGGCCCAGTCGGCGGCGTCGAGCGCCTTGCGGCAGGCAGCGACCTGTTCGGCCGAAAGGACATCGGGGATGACGAGCAGCATACGGCGAACCTAGAACCGAATGTCCGCCGTGAGCGAGGCCGTGCGCCCCGGTCCCGGTACGTAATGGCCTCCGCCGATCCGATCCACGTAGAACTTGTCCGTCAGATTCGTCACGTTGAGCCGCAGCGTGATCGACTGCGTGAGCGGGTAGGAGGCCATCGCGTCCACGAGCCAATAGCTCGACACGAGATTGTCGACCGTACCGGTCTCGGTCACGGTGCGCGAGCGCACGACGTCGTCGACGTACTGCGCGCCGACGCCGACGACGAGCTCGAACGGCAACGTGTAGGTCGTCCAGAGGCTGAGCGAGTGCTTCGGCGTCTGCAGGAGCGCGCCGTCGACTTCGTCCGGATTCGCGCTGCGCTCGATCTTCGAGTCGAGATACGCGTAACCGCCGAACGCGGACCAGCTCGGCGTGATGTTGCCGGCGATGCCGATTTCGAAACCGTCGATGCGCTGCTCGCCCGAGAGCACGTACGGATCGGTGTTCGCAAGGCGCGTGCGCACGTTGGTCTTCTCGGTGCGGAAGACGGCAGCCGTGAGCGAGAGCCCGAGGTCGGGCCAGTTCCACTTGGTGCCGAGCTCGTAGTGCCGGCTCTCTTCCGGATCGAGCGCGACGTTGTTGGCGCTTGTCGGCGCATCGCTCAAACCTGCACCGACTGCGCCGGCGTCGACGGTCGGATCCTGTGCCGAGCTGTAGCTCAAATAGACGCTCGCATCTTCGCGCGGCTTGTAGACGACGCCGACGTTCCAGCTGAAGAGGTTCTCGTCCTTCGAGAGGCGCGCGATCACCGGGCCGGTGGCGTAGCTGCGCTGCTCGTAATCGACATCGACTTCATCGAAGCGCAAACCGGCCGTCAGCTCCCAGCGCTCGTTCAGCGTCAGCGTATCGAAGACGTACAAGCCGATCTGATCGAGCTCGGTGCGGCTCGGATCGCCGGTGATCGGCGGCATCGGTCCGAACGGCCGATCGTTCGGATTCGGATGGTAGAGATCGAAGCCGGGTTGATTGGTGGCCTGCGCGCTGTTGCGATTGGTGGTCTTCTCGCGCGCCAGCTCGAGCCCTGCGACGAGGTCGTGCTCGAGGCCGCCGGCGGCGAAGTTCACGACCAAGTTCGTTTGGTTCGTGAGGTTCTCGTTCGTCATCTCGCGGCGTTGCAACTGACGGCCGGCCTGGCGCGGCGCCGTGGCCGCCGAGTCGCGCTTGCTGTCGAGCCAGCGCGTGATGTTCTCGATGCGCGCGGTGGGGCTGAAGTCGTGTTCGATCTTGGCCGTCGCGCTTTGCGTCTTGAGGTCCTCGAAGTCGTAGCCGCGCAGCCCGTAGAAATTGCTCTGGTCCACCGGCGGATTCGCGTTGTACGCGCCGGTGGGGTAGGTCACGCCATTCTGCGTGATCGCTACCCACGGCAGACCGTAGTCGGGAATGTTGTCTTCTTCCTGATAGAGGTAGCTCAGCGTCAGGCGCGTTGCGGCGCCGAGCCCGAGCGTATACGACGGCGCGATACCGAAGCGCTCGTTCTCGACGACGTCGCGGTTCGGTACGTCCGCGTTGTGATACATCACATTGAGGCGCAGCGCGCTGTCCCCGTCGAGCGTGCGATTGATATCGAGCGTGGCGCGACGGTAACCGTCCGCGCCGAGGCCGAGCGTGCCGCTGTTGCCGTCTTCGAGATAAGGCGTCTTGGTGATCTGATTGATCGCGCCGCTGCTCGCGCTGCGTCCGCCGATCGTGCCGGTCGGGCCCTTGGCTACTTCGACGCTGTCGATATTGAAGGCATCGCGGGTGTACGAGCCGGCATCGCGGATACCGTCGACGAACACGCTGTTGCGCGCGGTAAAGCCGCGCATCGTGAAATTCTGATCCCCCGGCAGCCCGCCGCCGCCTTCGCCGGCCTGGAACGTGATGCCGGGCGTGTTACGCAGCACTTCGCGCAGGGTCGTGGCATTGCGTTGCGAGATGACTTCCTGCGGGATGATGACCACGGTCTGCGGCGTCTCGACGAGCGGCTGCGTGTACTTCGACGAGCTCGAGTCCTCGCGCTGATAGCTCTCTGCCTCGGCGCCGACGGTGATCTTCCTCATGACCTGCGGCGCATCTTGTTCGTTCGCCTGCGCCGTGGCGGCAAGCGTTGCGCTGATGGCGGTTGCCAGAACGCTGTGACGTGCGAGCGGCCGCTCGGAGCGAGGTGGCAGGAGGGGCTCCTTCTTGTTGTCCATGGATCGGTCTCGTAAGGTCGGGATCAAGGGTCGGGAATATTATTGAGAATCATTCTTGTTTGCAATGACAGCTCGCGGCTGGAGGGCAGGGCGGATCCGCCCGCTACGGTTCGGGGGGGTCAGTCGGGACGGTAGAAGCGCTCGTGCTTGCCGAGCAGGACGCCGTGCGTGCCGGCGATCCCGACCTCCAAGCTGAGCGCGATGCGCCGGGCGCGTTCCATGAAGAGCGCCGCGATGCGCTCGCCGAAGAGTCCTCGCGCCGTGTCTTCGAACAGCGCGAGCCAATGATCGAAGTGCCGCGCATCGACGGGCAGCGGCAGGTGCATGCGCATGGGGGTGCCCTGGTAGACCCCGGTCGCAAGCATCACCGAGGACCAGAACTCGCACATGCGTTTGAGATGCTTGTCCCAGTCCTGCACGCGCTCGTTGAAGATCGGTCCGAGCATTTCGTCGGCGCGGATGCGTGCGTAGAAGCGGTGGACCAGCTGCTCGATCATGCTCTCGTCGATGCCGGTCTCTTCGCGCATCCGCTGCGCGACGCGCGCACGCCGTTCTGCGGCGCTCGTGGCGTCGTCGGGCAGCGTGGGGTCGTGGCTTGGATGAGAGTGCGTCATCGCTCGTTGGGGCCGGTCGGTCGCATTGAATGATAAGCCGCCGTGCGTTTGCGCGCGCCAATTCCTATCAAGATGTGCCGCTCTGCGCGCGCAAAGACGCCAGGCGATCGAAATCGCTGGCGTCGTGACGCTCCGGCAAGCCGGGTGCGCCGTCGACGGTGTCGCGATTGACCAAGCGGCCGCGCTGTACGGCCGGGCGGCTTGCGATCTCGTGCGCCCAGCGCAGCACGTGCTTGTACTCGTGCGCGCTCAAGAAGGTAGCGGCATCGCCGTAGAGCTGGCCGAGCACGAGACCCCCGTACCACGGCCACGCCGCCATGTCGGCGATCGTATAGGTCTCGCCCGCGAGATACGGCTTGTCTGCCAGGTGCCGGTCGAGCACATCGAGCTGGCGCTTGGTTTCCATCGCATAGCGGTCGATCGCGTACTCGATCTTCACCGGGGCATATACGTAGAAATGGCCGAAGCCGCCGCCGACGAAGGGCGCGCTGCCCATCTGCCAGAACAGCCACGACAGGCATTCGGTGCGCGTCGCGACGTCGGTCGGCAGGAAGGCGCCGAATTTCTCGGCGAGGTAGAGCAGGATCGAGCCGGATTCGAACACACGGATCGGCTGCGGGCCGCTGCGATCGACGAGCGCCGGAATCTTCGAGTTCGGATTGATCGCGACGAAGCCGCTGCCGAATTGCTCGCCCTGGTCGATCCGGATCATCCAGGCATCGTACTCGGCGCCGCGCTGGCCGAGCGCGAGCAGCTCTTCGAGCAGAATGGTGACTTTGATGCCGTTCGGCGTGCCGAGCGAATAAAGCTGCAACGGATGCCGTCCGACGGGCAGCTCGCGCTCATGCGTGGGGCCGGCAACAGGCCGATTGATGCTCGCGAAGGCGCCGCCGTTTCCCGGCTTCCAAGTCCATACGCGAGGTGGCTGATAAGTCGTCGAGTCTGTCATCTGAGGAACCTGATTCGAGGCGCGAGCGCACAGCGTGCGGCGCCGTGTCAGCGGATGGCGTTTTCGACAGCAGCGCATCTGGAACGTTCCTTCGCGCAGCGTGTCGGTAACGCGCGATGCAAATCCAGCGCCCGCTGGCTACGATTAGACTAGATACGCTCATTCTGCTTTGTCGAACGTCGCTTTTGCGGAAATCAAGAACATGCCGACGAAGATGCGATGGGAATTCGTTCCGACTGTTGCGCTCGCGGCCGCGGGCCTTGCAGGGTGCTCGGAGCCGCGCGGCAGTCTCGTCTACGTGCTCGACGGTGAGCAGACGGTCACGTTGACTCCGGCTGCGACGGAGCTCACGGCACAGCAGGGCGAGGCCATCGCGTTGAGCGTGGCGCGGCAGATCACGGGCAATTGGCGTCAGGTGCCGCTCAACGAAGCGCGCGGCCGTTGCTGGCAATACCGGCCGCCGGCGGCGTCGGAGCCCGAAGTGGCGGACGACGTGCAGTGGATCGTCGATCCGGAAGGCAGCGTCCAATTCCACCTGGAGTATCGCTTCGATCACAAGCGGCTCGTGACGCCGATCCAGAAGGGGACGATCACGCTCACGCCGGTGACGACGGTGCCTTGCGAGCCTGAGCGGCGCGTGGAAGGCCCGCCGATTACGATCGAAGTGAACTGACGCTTCAGGGCCGTCGGCGCGTCAGCCGCTCGGCGGTTGCGTGCCTTCGACCGGCACGTTTGCTCGCACCGGACGTGCATCCCAGCGCCGCACGACGCGCTGGAAGAACAATGCATTCGGCACGCGCAGCAGCGAATTGGGCGTGCCGTCCGTGCGCGTCTCGCGCAACGTCGTATACACCAGATTCACGTCGACGACCTGACCGCGCAGGCCGCGTTTCTCGCCGTCATCGAGGATCTCGATCTCATCGTGCAGACGAAACGGCCGCGTCGTGACGATGAGCAGCATGCAGAAGATGTTCGAGAGCACGCTCCACGCGGCGAAAAACGCGATGGCCGCCACCGCGACGAAACCGGTGAACGCCGTCCACAGAATCGTCGGCGAGACGCCGAGTTGCTCGAGCGCCAGCAGCACCGCCGCGGCCGTGATGAGGAGCGACGAGCCGCGTTTGAAGCCGACGATGAGCTCGGGCGGAAAGATGGCGCGTCGGCCCAATCGGCCGATCAGTGCGCGCATCAGCCGATGCAATAGCCAAGCGGCGACCACGATCAGGAGCAGCCGTCCGATCGGGCCGAGGATGTACATCCAGTCGCTGATGCGATTCGTCAGGCTTTCGAGCATCGTGATTCACACATGCCAGGTGAGGGGCGGCGTGCGCCGCAAGCAAGATTCTACGTCGAAGCTGCCAAACGCCGGCGCGCTCAGCGCGCCGGCAACGGCACGTCGAAGCCGCTCGTCGTCCCGCCCTTGCGCCGCATGAGCTCGCGCACGAGCTCGAGCCCGGTCTTCTCGCACGGTGGCAGCTCGAGATCGCAGGTGCCGAGCGGCGTGACGCGCTCGCCCCAGTGAATGACTTGTGCGCACCAGGTCAAGCCGCCGCCGAATGCGGGCGTCAAGAGCAGCGAGCCCGGCTTGATGCGACCTTCTTCGAGCGCTTCGACGAGCGCGACCGGCACCGTGGCCGAGGACATGTTCCCGTAGCGCTGTACGGTGAGATACACCGATTCCATCGGCATGCCGATGCGCTTGGCGACCGCTTCGATGATGCGCAGGTTTGCCTGATGCGGGACCGCAAGATCGACATCGACGGGCGCATCGCTCGCGAGCCGGGCGCGTTCCAACGCTTCTTGCGCCGCTTCGCTCATCCGCTGCACGGCGCGCTTGAAGATCTCCGGTCCGTCGAAATCCCAGCGAGTATCGCCGAGCTGGACGCCGTTGTTGCCGTAGATCGTACCCATGCCGCGCACGCGCAGTGTATGGCGCGCATCGGCGTCGCACCCGAGCTTCTCGGCGATCACGCCGCACGGTTCGTCGCTCGCTTCGATCACGACGGCAGCCGCGCCGTCGCCGAACAGCACGGCCACGTTGCGATTGTTCCAGTCCATGTAAGGCGTGATGACCTCGACGCCGACCACGAGCGCATTACGTACGGCGCCCGTGCGCACCAGCGCGCTCGCGCTCGACAAGCCGTACAGAAAGCTCGTGCACGCCGTATTGATGTCCATGGCGGCCGCGCGATCGGCGCCGAGCAGCTGCTGCACGCCCGAGGCGGTGTTCGGCACTTGCTCATCGCCAGAGCAGGTGCCGAGCACGATCAAATCGAGATCTTTCGGATCGAGCCCGGCGCAGGCGAGCGCGCGTGCCGCCGCGATGTGCGACAGGGTGGTCATCGGAACGTGCGAAATGCGCCGTTCCTTGATGCCCGTGCGCGTCGTGATCCACTCGTCGCTGGTTTCGAGGAAGGTGGCGAGATCCTCGTTGCCGAGGACCGCCGGGGGCATGCACTTGCCCCAACCCGTGATGGCGGCAAATTTCATACGGCTCCGTGATAACGGCTGAGCTGGCCGCGGACGATACCACGGCGCGCGCGCCAACCTCACGCGGCGGTCTCGGCATTTCCCGTTGCATTTGCCCCGAGTGCGCGCAGAATGAGGCCGTCGCGGACGCCGTTTCAGGTGCGGACATGCGCTGCCGAATCCGTCGTGCTCGATTCCTGCTGGTGTCGTTTCTCGTCGGCGTGATCGGCGCGGCGAGCGCTGCCGACGGGCGGACCGAAGCGGTCCTCAAGCTGCACGAATTGAGCTTCACGTATCGCGGCCATTCGATGGTGCTCTCCTGCGGCGACATCGAGGGACGGGTCGCGTCCGTACTGGTCGCGCTCGGCGCGCGGCCGCAGGATCTCTACGTCAAGGCCAGCGGCTGCGACGAGCTCGTCTCGCCGATGGCGGACGGGACCGAGGTTCGCTGGGGGCACCGTCAGGGTTCGTTCGACGATCGCGACGATCGGTGGGACGATTCGTGGGACGACCCCATTCAGTCGCGGCGCCGCCGCACCAGCCTCAGACAGAGCGCGCACGTACAGATTCGCGCGATGATGCCGGTCGAGGCCACGCCGGCCGTCATGGCGGAAATTCACAAGGATCGATCGCGGCGCGAGCTCATTGCCCGCGTGCGCGGCGAGCGCGACGCGAGCATGCTCGAACCCATCGTGTTTCCCGCCGAGCGGCGCCAGGTGACGCTGTCGCGCAAGACGTTGCGCCTGGAGCCCGAGGAGTGCGAGTTGATGGAGCAGATCTCGCGCAGCATGTTCAAACAGCTCGGCGTCCGCGTCGTGCGTCGCTCGACGAACTGCGGACGCGACGTGTCGCACATCCCGCCGCAATTGGTCGTCGAAGCGCTGCTGCCGGCGCTGCCGACTCTCCCGACGTTCCAGGATGATTCGCCGCAGCCTGCGGCCGAAGAAGGCGATGCGGACTGAGCGCTAGCGCTGTCTGCCGTTCTTGCCGTTGTCGAGTCACCAGCGTTGCGGGCGCATCAGCAGCTCTTTGTGCTTGTAGTCGATGATGAGCGCATCGAGCGTGCCGATCACGTCCATGCCGATGAGCAACGCGGGCCGCTCGCTGAGCTCCCAGGCATCGAAGACATGGAAGTCGCCGAACGTGACCTTCATGTTGTTGATCGTGAGATTGCGGATCGTCACCGGCGGCGCGTCGAGCGCCTCACCGCTCTGCTCGACGAGCGTCACGCCCATGATGCGATAGGTCGAGCTGCGACGATTGCGACGCTCGAGCGCCTCGCGCAGCGTCGAGTTGCCGATCGTGACCTGCGCGCCGGTGTCGAGCATCGCCTTGGCGCGCACGCCGGCGACTTTGACGTTGAAGATCAAGAGGTGGCCGTGGAGGAGCTGCACCGGCACGCGCGTGTAGCCGAAACGCCGGATTTTGTGCCGTGCGTGCTTGATGGCGATCAGGCCGTTGCGAAAGTCGATTTCCACGCGCTTGTCGCCCAGGCCGTCGGCGCCCAAGACCCCGTGCGCGCCGCCGAACACGTCCTGCACGATCGCGAGCTTCTGTTCCGTGAGAAGCAAATCGCCCACTTCGAGGCGCTCGGCGTGGATGACCGGCACCATCGCCGAGCCGGTGACGCCGATCAGCCGTGCGCGGCTTGCGAGGAGCGGAGCTCCTATGCGGTCGGCGACGGGTTGGGTGATTGCAGTGCGATTGGCGCCGGTATCCAGCACCAGACGAAACGGGCCTTTGCCGTTGATATACACCGGCGCCCACACGCGGCCGATGCGATCGCGCAGCGTCGGCGCAACGTAGCTCGGCTCCGGTGCATCGACCAGCAGCTCATCGATCACGCCGGTCGGCAACGGACTGACGCCCGCGTGCTCGGCGTGTTCGCTCGCACGAGCGGCGAAGGCGCTGAGCACGAGAACAGCCAAGATGCCAGGATACGCGCGCATAGTGGTTACGGGCTTAGAGCGTTTCGCTCGCCGACCGTTCCGTTTCGATCCAACGGCCGTCCCAAGTTTCGACTTCGAACCGATTCGTCGACGGGAACCCGGGCGGACGACGTTCTTCGAAGCGCGGATCGTATTCGAGCCGTGTTGCATAGCGGGGCTCGCTGGCCGACACGCTGCCTGCCGTCAAGCTGCCGAAGATCCTGAGCGTCCCCATCCGGCGATGATCGATATGCGTGATCACGAAGCGCCGGCCGGCGAACAGCGCGCCGTGAATGGCGAGATCGCCGGGACCCGTGACGCGCGGCGGTGCGATCTCGATGTTCTTGTCGCAGACGAGGCCCAGATAGTCGGGCGCATCGGGCATCTGCCGCGCATCGCGCGCGTACGTGAGGCTTCCTTCGATGACGATTCGGTGCGGCGAGTAGACGAGCACGGTTCCGGCGACGACGCCTTGCACATAGAGCGTGACGGTCGGCGCGCCGACGAGATAAACAGGTCCATCGGCTCGCGCGAGCAGCTGCGGCGCCGTCGGCGAATCCACGGCGTGTAGGCGGTAGCCGTCATCGCCCAGGAACACGATGCGTGTGTCTTGCTCGAGCTCGTGCACGCGCGCACCGTTCGCGAGCGGCGCCCACGCGAGCGGTTCGAGCCGCTGCGGCCATTCGATGCGCCCCGCACGTGTCTGAATGCCGCCCTGGAAGATTTCCGCATCGCGGCGGCGCCCGTTCGCGTACGTGCGAAACGTGCGTGCTGCGGTCGTGACCTTGCCGAGGAAGCGCGGCGCCGTGCGCGAGTCGTACAACAAGTTGAACGGCGTGTTGCTGTGTACGCGGCCGGCGATCTCGTCGTCGTGAAACTGCACGAGCGGATCCCAGCGATCGACCATGTGCGCGAACTGCGAGAAGGGCAGACGCCGGAGCGTGACTTGCGCCATGAGCTCCTTGCCGTGCGCCGCGGCGCTCACTTGTGCGATGACGCGGTCCGGGGACATGCCGTCGCGCGCACGTTCCATTCTGAGCGCGGCACGATAGCGGCGGCCGTCTTGTTCCCATTCGACGTGCGCTCGCTCGGTGTCGGCGTACTGCTCGGCGAGGCGCGCCAATTGCTCGAACAGTGCTTGCTCTTGGTCCTGCGGCACGGGCGGAGCGGCGTCGGTTGCGGCAGGAGCCGACTCCGCGATGGGTACGAGTGAGGCAACGCTCTGCATCGCCGGAGCGGGCAGGGGAGCGAATTCGGGATCGCTCGCAACCTCGGCGAGGTGCGGTCGCTCGACGGCGGGCGCAAAGTCGCCTGTTTCGATCGGCGGCAATGTCAAGCCGGGCGCACGATCCGCGTCATCGGCGCGCAGCAGGGCCAGGCGGGTAAGGGGCGTGTCGCTCTCGTATACACCGTCGTGAGCCGTGCCGGACAAGAGCACGATCGCCAGCACCGCGCCATGCAGCACTGCCGACAGGGCGCCTGCGATTGCTCGGACAACGCGCGAGTCTGGTCGGCCAGGAGAGGCCATGATGGGCTCCCACTGCTACCCCATGACCGCAATGAGACCGCTGTTGCGCGCGCCGCGCAAGTCTCGCGCGCGCCGTATGGCGTGCGCTTGCGCAAGACGCGGACGCTACGCGCGTTTCGCGTAGGTAACCCGCCGCTGTTTCACTGTCAACGGAGCGGCTGGCGTGCTGGCGCCTGCGCCTCGACGGTTCTCGCAGCGGCGCATTGTCAGGATGTTGTATCCAAGCCGGGAAAGGGCGCGGCCTCGCGGTCGTCTGCTCTGGATGCGTGCGGCAGGTGCGCATACCATGTCCGAATTCTCTTGCGGCGGGCTGATCCGCGCTTTACCGGTTTCGGACGCACCTGCATGAACGACCTCATCTCTGCGATCGTCACCTTGTTCCTGATCATGGATCCGCTCGGCAACGTGCCGATCTTCCTCTCGGTGCTCAAGAGCGTGCCGCAGGAGCGGCGGCGCCGCATCGTCGTGCGCGAGGTCTTGATCGCTTACGGCGTGCTGCTCGTGTTCCTCTTGCTCGGCGATCACGCCTTGCAGGTCCTGCACATCGAACAGGAAACGATCAGCATCGCCGGCGGCATCGTGCTGTTCTTGATCGCGCTGCGCATGATCTTTCCTCAGCATGGTAGCTACAGCGATGCGCCGGAGGGCGAGCCGCTGGTGGTGCCGCTTGCCGTGCCCTTGATCGCAGGGCCTTCGGCAATGGCGGCGCTACTGCTGCTCGAACGGGCAAGTCCGGGCGGTGTGTTCGATCTGTGGGTCGCGATGACGGTTGCGTGGGCGCTGACCGCGGCCATTCTCATTGCCGCGCCGTTCTTCTATCGCATCCTCGGCGAGCGCGGCCTGACCGCCATGGAGCGGCTCATGGGCATGGTGCTGGTGATGATCAGCGTGCAGATGCTGCTCAACGGCGCGCGCGCCTTCCTCGACGGTTGAGCGATTCTGCAAGCACGTTGCGCGGACGCGAGGGCGGCGCCCGATAGCGGTTTAAGGCATCGCCTGAGCACCTTCCTGCGGTTCGCTGCGCACACCGTCGCGCTTCAGCGTGCTATGACTGTGACGGTCGACCATGCGCAGCATAGTGGCGCGTCGTACCATGGCTTGCGCGATCTCTCCTCGCGGGGTAGGAGTGGCTCGATGTTGTTCGTTGCCGTTCGTCGTCAGAAGAAGAGCGAAATGCGTCGAGAAAACGAATTCTGCCGGGGACGACTGCTGGCGCCGTGGCTGCTGTTCGGCGGCCTGCTGCTGTCGATGTTGCCGGCGCAGGCGAGCTACTTGGCGCGCGACGACGTGCGCAACTTCATTCGCACGCTCGAGCTCGAACATGGCCTCGATGCCGCCGAGGTCGAACGCGTGCTCGGCGCGGCGCGCTTTCAGCCGACCGTCGTGCGTTTGATCGGCCCCGAACGCCCCAAGCGACCGCCGCCGGTGCGTTCCTATCCGGCTTACCGTGCCCGCTTCGTGACGCAATCGCGCATCGCCGCCGGCGTGCAATTCTGGAACGCGTACGAAGCCGAGCTGCGTCGCGCCGAAGAGGAATACGGCGTGCCGGCCGAGGTGATCGTCGGCATCCTGGGGGTCGAGACCGTCTTCGGCCGCAACACCGGCTCGTTCCGCGTCGTCGATGCGCTCGCCACGATCGCCTTCGATGGTCCGCGCCGCCAGGATTATTTCCGCGAAGAGCTCAAGGAGCTGTTGTTGCTCGCGCGCGAGCTCAGTCTCGATCCGCTTGCGATCAAAGGTTCCTATGCCGGCGCAATGGGGCTGCCGCAGTTCATGCCGTCGAGCTATCGCCGTTACGCGGTCGACTTCGACGGCGACGGTTTCATCGACCTCGTGAACAGTCCCGCCGATGCGATCGGCAGCATCGCCAGCTATCTGCGTGCGTTCGGTTGGGTGACGGATGAAGTGGCTTTCGTGCCGATCGAGTTGCCGGCAGGCGAGGAAGCGACGCTCGTGAGCGGGCTCGAGCGTGCGCACACCGTGGCCGACCTGAGAGCGCGCGGCGTGAAGTTCGCCGCATCACGCGTGCCGGAGGGGGCCTGCTCGGTGGTCGAACTGCCTGCGCCAGGCAAGGCTCCGAAGTATCTCGCGGGGTTTGCGAACTTCGAGGCCATCACGAGGTACAACCGTTCGACTTTCTACGCGACGGCGGTGCTCGATCTGGCGCACGCGATCCGCGAAGAGCGCCAGCGCGGACTGATGGTCCGCGACAGCGCCGATTGAAGAAAGAATCGCTTGTTTGAGAAAGGTCCTCCTTCGCACCGAAGGAGGACCTTGATGCGCTATCGAGCGCTTGCCTCCAGGGCCTGGTCGAGATCGGCGAGGATGTCGTCGATGTCCTCGATGCCGACCGACAGCCGGATCATCTCCGGCGTCACGCCGACCTTGCGCTGTTCTTCCTCGGTGAGCTGGCGATGCGTCGTCGAGGCCGGATGGCAGGCGAGCGACTTGGCATCGCCGATGTTGACGAGGCGCTTGAACAGCTTGAGCGCGTCGTAGAGCTTCACGCCCGCGTCGAAGCCGCCCTTCACGCCGAAGGTCAGGATGCCCGAGGCGCGGCCCTTCATGTACTTCTGCGCGAGCTCATGATGCGGGTGATTCTTCAGACCCGCATAGCTCACCCAAGCGACGTGCTTGTGCTCTTGCAAGAATTCGGCGACGCGCTGGGCGTTCTGGCAGTGCCGCTCCATGCGCAGCGGCAGCGTTTCGATGCCTTGCAGGAGCTGGAAGGCGTTGAACGGCGAGAGTGCCGAGCCGGTGTTGCGCAACGGCACGGTGCGCGCACGGCCGATGTACGCGGCCGGTCCGAGCGCATCGACGTACACGACGCCGTGATACGACGGTTCGGGTTCGTTGAACATCGGATAGCGCTCTTTGTGCTCGGCCCACGGGAACTGACCGGAGTCGACGATCAACCCGCCGAGCGTCGTGCCGTGGCCGCCCATGTACTTCGTTGCCGAGTGGACGACAATGTCGGCGCCGTATTGGAAGGGCTTGAGCAGCACGGGCGTGGCCACCGTGTTGTCGACGATCGTCGCAACGCCGTGACTGCGCGCCATCTGCGCGACCGCGGCTACGTCGACGATGTTGCCGGCGGGATTGCCGATCGACTCGAAGTACACCGCCTTCGTGCGCTTGTCGATCAGCTTCTCGAGATCGGCTGCCGAGTCGCTCTCGGCGAAGCGCACCTCGATGCCGAGCTTCGGCAGCATGTGCGCGAACAACGTGTACGTGCCGCCGTAGAGCTGCGGCGTTGTGACGATATTGTCACCGGCTTCCGCGAGATTGATGATCGCGTAATGCACGGCGGCGCTGCCCGCCGACAATCCGAGGGCGCCGACACCGCCTTCCAGCAGCGCTACGCGCTTTTCCAGCACGTCGGTCGTCGGGTTCATGATGCGCGTGTAGATGTTCCCCGGCACTGCCAGGTTGAAGAGGTCGGCGCCGTGCTGGGCGTTGTCGAACTCGTAGGCAACCGTTTGGTAGATCGGGGTCGCTACGGCCTTCGTGGTGGGTTCGGTTTCATAGCCGCCGTGGATGGCGATCGTCTGGTCTTTCATTGTGGGGAGCTCTTCGCAAGCATGGTTACGACGAACCCCGGAGTGTGTTCGCAACGCGGCATAAAATCCAGTGGGCGAGACGCCGCGGGAGGGGTGCGCGCCGCGTGACGGCGTGCGGTGGAGCCGGTAGCGTCAAGGTCGCTAGCTCACCGGCGCGGTTTTGCGAACGAGCGCGCGATACTGCATCGTCGTGTGCAGTGTCGAGACCCGCACGTCGCAGCCCCGTTTCGACTCGAGCTGAACCGAGAGCTTCGACAGTACCTGCTCGTGCAGCCGGTTCAGCATGTCGCAATCGCCCTTCTCAAACCTGATCCCTCGAATGCGCGAAAGACGTCGCGTTTGCCACGCGGCAGGGAAGCGTTCGACATCGGCCGGCGTCGGCAACGTTATGCCGTGCAGGCGCGCCACCAGCTCGTCCTTTGTGTCGAAGGTCGTCACGGCGCGCACGTTCCCGGGCGTCGCAGGCGCGGGCGCCACCACGAAGATGCGTAGGCGGATGAAACGCGACGGTCTGTCGGGGCAGGCGCTTTCGATCGCTGTCCGCCGTGCGCCCAGGAACTCGAGAATGGCGCGCACTTTGCGAGCGAGCTCATCGCACGAGTAATAGACGTCCTGGCTGCGATAATCGAAGGCGAAGCTGCGCGGATACCAGATGGCCTCGACCATTTCTTCCGGCGCGGCGAAGCTCGGCAGCGCGATTACAATGAGCAGGAACGCAACGTGGGACGCACGGCCGCGCATTCTCCTTCGATCCGGTTGCCGCTGTCCCCGATGAAGACGAAGTGGTGCCGGTAGACTACGCATATGACGGTCTCCTACGTACGCCCATGCGTGCGTGACTATGGGCGCGGGGAATCATGGCCGTACAGTGTCCCAAAGTCGCAACTGTACGAATGGACGACCGCGGCGCGCGGCGGGTTCTTCTGCGCCGGGCCGCGCACGGTCGAACGAATGCAATGGAGAAGAGTTTCTTGAACGACACGGCCAACGCACGCGCGACACTCGATACGGTGATCTTCGATCTCGGCAACGTGCTCATCGATTGGAATCCGCGGCACTTGTATCGCAAGCTGTTCGTGGGCGCCGAGGAGGAGATGGAGCGCTTCTTGACCGAGGTGTGTTCCGCAGAATGGAACGAGCGGCAGGATGCCGGCCGTTCCTGGTGCGATGCGATCGAGGAAGCGGTGGCGCGACATCCGCATTACGCCGAGCACATCCGCGCATATCGCGATCGCTGGGAAGAGATGCTCGGCGGTGCGATCGCCGAGACCGTGCAGATCCTCGATGAGCTCAGGCGCGCCGGAACGCGGCTGCTCGCACTCACGAATTGGTCGCGCGAGACGTTTCCGATCGCGCTTGCGCGTTTCGAGTTCCTGCGCTGGTTCGAGGGCATCGTCGTATCGGGGCAGGAGCGGCTGCTCAAGCCCGATCCGGCGATTTATCGTCGACTGATCGAGCGTTATGCGGTCGATGTATCGCGCGCGGTGTTCATCGACGACAGTCCGCGTAACGTCGAAGGGGCGCGGCGCGTCGGGCTGCGCGCCATTCATTTCAAAGGTGCGGCCGAGTTGCGCCGCGAGCTGAACGCATTGGGTTTGCCCGTTTGAGAGCGGGCGGAGCATTCAAGTGGAGATCACGATCGACGTCGCGCTCGTGCGCGCAATTCTCGCCGAAGAAGCCGAACGAGCCCGCGCCGAGCTGCGCAGCGTCGGTCCGTTGCGGGCGCTCGGCGCCTCGCAATCGCGCCACGATGCACGCATCGCTGTCGCGCCGGACGTCGGCACGCTCGCTTGCCGGGAAGGCTGCACATGGTGCTGTCATTTCAGCGTGGACGTGCGTGCCGTCGAGGCTTTTCGCATCCTCGAGTTCATCGAGCGCGAGCTCGATGCGGCGACGCGTGCGCGCATCGAGGAGAGCATTCGTGCCAACAGCGCGACGTTGCGTCACCTGGACGAGATGGAGCGGATGCGCCACAACGTGCGGTGTGCGTTCCTTGACGAAGGGCGCTGCCTGATCTACCCGGTGCGGCCGCAAACCTGCCGCAACTATCACGCGACGGATGCAGCCGGCTGCCGGCAGTCGTACGAGGATCCGGACAATCTCGACATCGATCCGGAGTTTGCGCCTTACGTCTACCAGGCGGGCACGGCGCACGTCGACGGCTTCAGCCGTGCGCTGCGCGCGGAAGGATTCGACGATCGGGTCTATGAGCTGCATGCCGCGCTCGAGGCGGCGCTCGACAATCCGGCTGCGCAAGTGCGGTTTGCCGCCAAGGCCGAGCCGTTTCCGACCTTGTGCGGGCGCGAAGTGCCCGAGGAATTCGCCGATCTCGACGAGGACTGACTAACCCGCGCGCTTTGCTTGCGACTCGATGATCCACAGGCGCGCCTGCGCGGGTGTCATCGTCGGATCGCCGCCGTCTTTGGCGATCGCGCACAGGAGCTTCACGGCCTCGCTTTGCTTCTTTTGGCTCGCCTGATAGGACACCTTGAGCTTGTGATGCTCGAACGTGGCGCGCAGCGCCTCGGCCGCCTGGCGCGGGGCGTTCCTGAGCTTTCTTCCCTTTAGCTTCGCTTCGGCGCGCCGGCCGGCCGTGGCGGCCGCACGCAGCGCAGTTCTTAGCCCGGCCGCGTCGACGTAGGGCACTCCCAGCGCTTTGCAGGCGGCATCGATCTGGCGCAGCGCCCCGTGCTCGGGGGTTGCGGCCGTACCCGCCGCATCGAGCCATTCGATGAGCTTGAGCGCGTGCTTGTCGAACGCCTTGAGCGAGCGGCGCACGCTCCCGGCGTTGCGATCGAGCTCGTGCTGAATCGCAAACGCGCGTGCGATTGCGAAGACATGTGCAACGAACTCGTCGTCGTCTTTGACAGCGCGCGCCGCCTTTTCGAGCGCTTTCGTTCTACGTCGCTTGATCATCGAAGCTGTCGGCTGGCTAATGTGCAAGGGCGCGCATTGTCGCCGAGTTGACGAGGCTTAGGTAGAGTCGTCGGTGACGGCGCGAAACGCTGTATGATCGCGCGGCGCGCCGAATCCGCATGCCGCATCCTTGGTCGGCAGCGCCGCCCGATTCGACTGCCGAGCACCCAGCATGATCCTTCGCTTCGACGAACCACTGAACAACGAGATCATGGAGGAAGCTGCCGCATCGCTCGGCGATGCCGGCCGCCGCCTGCAGCGCTCGCTTGCCGACTTGCGTCGGTACGACGAGGAGGTGGCGAGCGGCGCGCGCGTGCTCGAGCCCGCGGCGCGCGAGCGTCTCGTTGCGATCGCGGCCGATGCGCTATGGGACTTGGTCGTGCAGCGCGAGCTGCTCGGCTTTCGCGACGAAAGCTTCGTCGCGCGACACTACGACGTGCCGCGCGAGGTGTGGCGAGTCATGGGACCGATGAGCGCGTCGCCGCGTTAGCTCGCACCCCGATCTTTCGGCGCACCGACTCTAGCGCCTGCGTACGTCCGCATTCGCGGGAAGCAGCGCGATCACTTCGAGCGATGGTGGGCCGAATCCGCTTGGCTGGTCGCATTCGCCGCGACGGATGTCCTTCGTGACGGCAACCGACATTTTCGGCAGCACTTGCCGGCGAATCTGTTGCAGGAGCGCGCAATCGCCGGCGTCGAGATGCATCTTGCGAAACGACACGGGCGCCCAGACGGCAGGAAAGCGCGCGACGTCCGCAGCGGACGGCAGCTCGATCCCGTACAGGCGCGAGATCAGCTCATCGCGCGCATCGTAGCGAGTCACGGCCGCAATGTTCGCATCCGTCGCTTCGGCGGGCGAGGTCATGACGATCTCGAACCGTGCATAGGGCGACAGGTCGTGACACACGAAGCGTCTGAGCTCGAGCGACTCGGTGGCGCCCACGCGCTCCAGAATCATCTTGATCTTGTATGCGAGCACCTCGCACGGATAGGTGCGACCCATGCTGCGATAGTCGAAGACGACGGCCTGCGTGACCCAGATGGCATCGACGGATGCATCGTCCTCGCGCGCGGCGGCTTGCGCGCAGATGCCTGCGACGATACCGGCCGTTAGCAACGCGATGCGAAGAAGCGGGCGATATGGAAGGCGCATATGGAACTCCTCGAGCGGCGCGGCACGACGGCGCCGTTGGGGCGCCATTTAGCGACCGGCTGCGTGCGGCGTCATCGGATGATCGGTCAACAGCAGGAGGCCGCCGGCGAATCGAGATGGGAACGGCGCTCGCGGCCGTCGATGCAATTGCTGCGAGCGGCGCGGCGCGCGGGCAGTGCTATCATGCGCCCTGACAAGGCTCGCTGGGGCGAGACACGCCGCTCGCAAATGTCGAACGAGGAATTCCTACCGGACGTGCGCGATGGCCTCACTCGTCGCGAGCGAATTGTGCTCAAGGTGCTGCACGAGCTGCGCCGCGAGCGAGGCGAGCTCACGAAACCGACGCCGCTCGTCTGGGGACGCGTCTGCGAGCACTTCTATATCGACCCGGCGGAGCTGTCGCATTTGCTTGCGCGGCTCGGTGCGCGCCGGTCATCGGGATCACCGGCCGATTCAATCAGCGAGGATGAGTGATGCGCGCAGGATGGTTTGCGGCGGTCGCCGCTCGGCTTGGTGCTTGCACGACCATCAAGCTCAACCACGACAACACCAACACCATCACCTATCGCGGCGGCCCCGAAGTCGGTCTCGAGCTGGCCACGCGGGCGTGTCGCAAGGCCGGCGAAACCAGCGCGATCATCATCTCCACGATGAACAAGGATCCCTCGCTGCCGCCGGGCAAGGGGCGTCAGGTCAGCATCTTCCGCTGCACTTCCGCGGAGCCGCATCCGACAAGTCAATAAGGCGCATCGCGCCCGCAATGTGACCGTGCTCACGCTGCGTCTGCCGTCGCGCGCAGGCGCACTCGCGCATTTTGCGCAACATGTCGCAAAAGCGATTTTGTGTCGTCGCGGCGATCTCATCTTCGGGCAGTATCCGCCGATGAGGTTTTGGGGGATATGGACCTCGGGGAATGCCCCTGCCTGGTTGCTGAAGCGTGAGCGCTTCGAGGATCTTGCTCCACGCGTAGGCCTTCATCGAGGAGACGTTTCTTGCCGAAGTCGCGCGAGCAGACACGCGTTCTCGGGCGCCCACGACGTTTCGTGGCGGTGCTTGCGATCGCGATATCGCTGGCCGTGGTCGTCGGCGTCGGCGGTCTTCTGCTTGGACGCGCGCCGCTGTCCCTGTATCCGACCGTCGAGAGCAATGCGCTGCCGCTGAAGGATCTCGGCGGGACGTTGAAAGACAGCCGCATCAAAGTGCGCGGCATCGTCACCTATGCGGATCGGGAAGCGCGCTCGATATATCTATCCGACGATACCGCGGCCACCCGTCTTGATCTCGAATCGTATGGGCTGGAGTTGCCGCAACCGGGCGAGCTGATCGAAATCGAAGGCACGGCGGCGGCGGATGCGCAAGCCGATGCCCTGTCGCTGCGCGATGCGGCGATCGCGTACCTCGGCCGTGCGCCATTGCCGCTGCAACATATCTCGCCCGATCAAATGCTCGGCCGGCCGCACGTGCATGCGCGCATCGAAGTCGGCGGCGTCGTGCGCGAGGTGGTTCAGGACGCAACGGGCGCTAGGGTCAAGCTCGGCGGCACGCGTCATGTCGAAGCCATCGTTCCGGGCCTTCCGCCTGGCAAGCTTCAGCATCTCGTCAATGCGCGCGTGCGTGTGCGCGGCGTGCTCACGCTGCTGCAAGACGAGACGGTCGGATTCATTGCGCAGCTTTTGACGCGCGGCGACGACGACATCGTTCTCGACGAGCCGGCTCCCAGTAGCGCACCGCAGCTCGTCTCGCTCCAGGATCTGATCGCCGACCCGAAGTGGGTCGAGGACGGTCACCAGATCATCGTGCGCGGTCAGGTCGTGCCCGGCGGAGCGCGCGCGCGAGTGCTGATCGAGCAAAGCGGATTCATGGTGCCCGTCGAGGTCGATCCGAACGCGACGTTCTCCGAAGGGGAGTGGCTGGAGATCGCGGCGTGGCCGACCAGGACGCGCTTTACCGTGTGGCTGCGCAGCGCGAACGTGCGCAGGCTTGCGGCGCCGCCCGAGACGGCGGTCGGCAGTGCGACGGGCGAGCAGGCCGTGCTCACGCGCATCGAGCAGGTGCGCGCCTTGCCGAGGGAAGATGCGCTGCGTGCGTTGCCCGTGCGAGTGCGCGGCGTCGTTACGATGATCCAGCGTCAGCAGCGCTTCTTCTTCGTCGAAGACGATCATATGGGCATCTTCGTCGATGCGGCGCACCAGTCGTTGGATGAGCTTTCGCTCGGGCAAGCGATCGCCATCGACGGCGTGACCGGGCCCGGCAGATTCGCACCGATCATCACGCATCCGCGCGTGCGGCTGCTCGATCATGTCGGATTGCCCGAAGCGCCTTCGATCGAGCCGGAAACCGCGCTCGTAGGTGCGCACGATGCGCAGTGGGTCGAGCTCGAAGGCACGGCGCGTCCGATGGACGAGTCGCAGGATCAGTACACGTTCCGCCTGACGGCGGCGGTCGGCAGCGTCGAGGTGATCGTCATCGACGGCGCGACGCCCGAAGCGATGAAACCGTTCGCAAATGCACGCGTGCGACTGCGCGGCGTGTTCTCGACGGCGTTCACCGAAACCGCGCAGCTCGTCGGGCTGCGCATGTTCGTGCAGTCGCCCGAATACATCGAGATCCTCCGTAGCGGACCGGCCGATCCGTTCAGTCTGCCGGTGCGCGGAATCGACGCCTTGCTGCGCTTCTCGCCCGGCGCGCAGAACACCACGCTCGTGCACGTACGAGGCACGGTCACCATGCGGGAAGCCGATCGGCTCACCCTTCAGGATGAAACGGGCGCGACGCACGTGCATGGGCAGCTTGGCGATGCGCAGATCGGCGATGTCATCGAGGTGGTCGGCTATCCGCGGCCGAGCGAGCAGGGTCCGGTGCTGAGCGATGCCATCGTGCGCAATACGGGCGAGCGCGCGAACGTCGTGCCCGAGCGCGTGACGGTCGAAGACGTGATGAAAGGCAGCGTGGGCAACCGGCTCGTGACGATCGAAGGCAAGCTCTTGAGCTATGTCGCGAATGCCGAGCAGAACGTGCTCGTGCTGCAAGCGGGTCACCGCACCTTCACGGCCGAGCTCGCGCGCGGCAGCATCGCCGGCGAGCTGCGCGAGGGTAGCGTGCTGTCGCTCACGGGCGTGTGTCTGGTGCAGCTCGATCGGCCGCTCGACGGCGACGTCGGGCGCATTCCGATCTCGTTCAATCTGCTGCTGCGCTCCGCCGATGACGTCGCGATCGTGAGCCAAGCGTCCTGGTGGACGCTGCAGCGCGCGCTGCCGGCCATCGGCGTGCTCGCGCTGTCGGTATGCCTTGCCATCGTGTGGGTGTTCATCTTGCGGCGCCAAGTGCGCGCGCAGACCATCGCGCTCGCCAAGCAAGGCAAGTTCCTGCGTCAGGTCATCGACACCTCGCCGAGTCTCATCTATGTCAAGGATCGGTTCGGGCGCTACACGCTGGTCAACAAGGCGACCGCAGACGTGTACGGGCGCGCCGCCGAGGAGATGGTGGGGCGCACGGATCTCGAGCTCGGCATTGCGCCGCTCCTTGCGCTCGATCGTCGCCGCGACGATCAGGAAGTGATGGACTCGCGGCAGGAGAAGATCATTCCGGAAGAGCCGTATCGCGATCCGAGCGGCAACGTCCGTTGGTATCAGGCCACGAAGCGTCCGATCTTCGAGGAAGCAGGGCGCGTGGATCATGTCCTCGTCGTGGCGAACGACATCACCGCGCGCAAGCTCGCCGAGCAGGAGCTCAAGCGCGCCCGCGAGATCGCCGAGAGCGCGAATGCGGCCAAGAGCGAGTTCCTCGCGAACATGAGCCACGAGATCCGCACGCCGCTCAACGGCATCATCGGCATGACGGAGCTGTGTCTCGAAACGGACTTGAGCCCCGAGCAGCGCGAGTATCTGCAGACGGTGAAGTTCTCGGGCGACTCGCTCCTCAGCGTGATCAACGACATTCTCGATTTCTCGAAGATCGAGGCGGGCAAGCTCGACCTCGATCTGGTCGAGTTCTCGCTGCGCGAGACGATCGAAGGTGCGCTCAAGACCATTGCCGTGCGCGCACACGAGAAGGAGCTCGAGCTGCTGTGCGACATCGCGCCCGAGGTGCCGGAGCAAGTCGTCGGCGACGGCATGCGCATTCGCCAGGTGCTGCTCAATCTCATCTCCAACGCCATCAAGTTCACCGAGCGGGGCGAGGTCGGCATCGCCGTGCAGACGATCGAGCACAAGGGCGATGAGTGCGTCGTGCAATTCACGGTGTGGGACACCGGCATCGGCATTGCGCCGGAGAAGCTACGCATCATCTTCGATCCGTTCACGCAGGCCGACACTTCGACCACGCGCAAATACGGCGGCACCGGTCTCGGTCTTGCCATCTCGAATCATCTCGTCCAGATGATGCAGGGCCGGATGTGGGTCGAAAGCGAGCTCGGTCAGGGCAGCCGTTTCCACTTCACCGTGCGCTTGCGCGCGTTGCCGGCGCGCGAGGTGGACATCGACGACAGCATCTTGCAGGGCCGGCGGATCTTGGTCGTCGACGACAATGCGACGAGCCGGCGGACGCTCGAGCAGATGCTGTCGCGCTGGGGCGTCCTCGTCGAGTCGGCGGACAGCGTGGAGAGCGCCTGGGCGAAGATCGAGCGTGCCTCGTTGAGCGGGCCGTTTCACGATGCGCTGCTCATCGATCTGGTGATGCCGCAGCAAGACGGCTTCGTGCTGCTCGAGCGGTTACGCGCGCGGCCCGATCTGGACTTGCCGGTCATTGCGATGCTGACGGCGACCGCACAGCGCAACGAGCTCGCGCGTTGCCGCGACTTCGACGTCACGCTGCACGTGACCAAGCCCGTGCGACGCGACGATCTGCGCGCGGCGCTTGGGCGCGCACTGAGCCATAGCCCGGTGAATTTGCCGCGCCTTGTCGCCTCGAGCCACGAGCCGTTGCAGCCGCGCGTGGCGCGAAGCCTGCGCGTTCTGCTGGTCGAGGACAACCTCGTCAATCAACGCTTGATGGAGCGTCTGCTTGAGCGGCGCGGCCACAGCGTGAAGGTCGTCGGCGACGGCGTGGCGGCCGTGGAAGCCTGCGAACGCGAGCCGTTCGATCTGATCTTCATGGACATGCAGATGCCGCGCATGGACGGATTCGAGGCAAGTGCGGCGATTCGGCGCCTCGCCAAGCCGGGCGCGCCGCGCGTGCCGATCATTGCGTTGACGGCACACGCGCTCAAAGGCGATCGCGAGCGGTGTCTTGCGGCGGGGATGGACGGCTACTTGAGCAAGCCGGTGATGCTCGAAGAGCTCGATGAGATCCTGGCCAAGTTCGGTGGCAACGTACCGGCGCCCCTCGAAGCGACCGGAATCGCGCGTCCTTAGCGGGAGGGAACGAAGGCGCGGCGCGCTCGCGAGCGCGCCGCGTGCATCAGCCCGTCGTTTTCCAGTAGAGGTTGTAGCGCTCGTGCGCGAGCGCGAAGTAGGGCATGAGCTCGATCTCTTGCCCGCCCTCGAATCCCTTGGCCTTGAAGTGCAGCGGCTGCGCAGCAGGCTCGAGCGCTGACACCAGCGCTTCGGATGTGCCGAGGAATGCGGGTACCGGCGTCGGATCGTTGAGCATCGTGCCGGAGAGCCGTTCGTTGACGATCGTGTCGACGCCCGGGAAGAGACCCTGCGTGCCCATGCGGCCCACCAGTACGATCGGCCCGTACAGCAAGGCCACGCGGTCTTGGTTTCCCGGCAGCGCTTCGCTGTAGAGATGCATCGGCAGCTGGATCTCGACGGTATCGCCGCTGCGCCACGTGCGGTCGATCGTCACGTACGAGCTCGGCTTGTTGCTCACGATGCGCCGTTCGCCGTTCACCGTGATCACCGCTTCGCGGCACCACCACGGATGACGAATCTTGAGCGCAAACGCGGTCGGCGCGCGCACATCGAGCGCCAGGCGCGAACGGTCGGTACGCGGGAATTCGGTCGTTTGCGTGAGCTTGACCCCACGCTCACTCCACTCGAGCTGCGAAGGAATGAAGAGATTGACGTAGAGCGACTTGGCGTCGTGGAAATAGAGCGAGTCGCCGTACTTCGCATGGTTCTCGATACCCGAGCCTGTGCAGCACCAGAACGAATCGAACGGCGTGCAGTAGAGCTTGACGTACCTGGGCCGTGTGGCCTGGAAATACGTGACCATGCCGGAGACGGGATCCTGCGAGGCGAGGATGCCGTTGTAGAGCGCGCGCTCGTAATAATCGGCGTAGTGCGCGCTCGGCTCGAGCTCGAACAGCTTGCGCGTGAGCTTGAGCAGATTGTGCGTGCAGCAAGTTTCCATCGTCTTGGCCGACGACAGGCGCTGCGCGAATTCGTGCGGCGGGAAGAAGTGTTCGCCGTCGCCGTTGCCGCCGGTGACGAACGAACGTGCGCCGACGACACGATCCCAGAAGAACCGTGCGGCGCGTGCGTACTCGGCTTTGCCGGTGAGCTCGTAGAGCCGCGCAAAACCGATGACTTTCGGAATCTGAGTATTCGAGTGCAGCCCGTCGAGCTTGTCCTCGCCGGCGGCGAGCGGATCGAGCAGGGCGCGATGCGAAAAGCGTTCGGCGAGCTCGAGGAATTTGGGATCGTTGGTGAGCGTGTAGACGTCCGCCAGGATCTCGTTCATGCCGCCGTGCTCGCGATCGAGCATTTTCTGCATCTCGGCGTCGCTCAGCGGGCGAGTGGCCTCGTAGGCCCAGTCGCTCAAACGCACGAGCACATCGAGCGCTTGCGCGTTGCCTGTGAACACGTAGGCATCGCGCAGGCCCGCGTAGATCTTGTGCATGGTGTACCACGGCACGCCGACGAACGGCTCGCCGCGTAGGCTGCGCTCGAGCTGCTCGGCGCCATCGGGAAACGCGCAGATCAGCCCGTTCTTGCCGGCGGCCTGGCACTCGGCCAGCTCGGCGACGACGTAAGCGACTTTTTCCTTGAACGTCTCGTCGCCGGTGGCCGCGTAATGCATGGCGCAGGCGCTCAAGTAGTGCCCGAGAGTGTGCCCGTGACAGCGGATGTCGGCCCACGTTTCGACCGATTCCCAGCCGCCGTACACGGGCGCCTTCGGTTTGAGACCTGCGTTGGTGCGGAAGTTGTGGAGCAGCCGATCGGTATCGAGCGCGTTCAAGTAGCGCGCATTGAGCTGCTGTGCCCGGCTGAAGTCGCTTTCGAGCAGGCGCACGTTGTCAAGCGCGAACGGCTTGAGTGCCGTGCCGGCTCGCTTCTTCGCGGATGCCGCGAATGCCGGCTGAGCGGCAATGCTGCCGCTCAGCCACGCACCGGCGGTGGCCGCTCCCAGGACTTTGAGCACGTCGCGTCGATCGACCACTTTGCTGCCTCCGTGACGCTTATTGCAGCGCTACGACCACGACCGACTTCGGCGGCAGACGCAGCTGAAGCGTATCGCCCTTGCGCTGCGCGCTGAACGGCGCCGGCTTGACGTTCTCGGGCTCATCGACCGTGTTGCGCGCATCCATCGCCTTGGCCGTGAGCACGCGACCCGTCGCGCCCTTCGCCTGCGCGCCCTTGAGCGTCGTCTGCACGTTCGCTTCGCGGTGCGGATCGAGGTTGGCAAGCGCGTAGTAGATCTTGCCGTCGGTGCCGCGCGCGGCGCTGACCGTCACGGCCGGCACGGACGACTTGCCGAGACGGTACTGCGGCGTGTCGACGTCCGTCGGCAGGAAGGTGGCGCCCTGGAACGGCTTGTACATATGGAAGACGTGATACGTCGGCGTGAGCGCCATGCGCGGGCCTTCCGTCAGGATCATCGCCTGCAGCACGTTGACCATCTGCGCGATGTTGGCCATGTGCACGCGGCGCGCGTGACGGTGGAAGATGTTGAGGTTCACCGCAGCCACGATCGCATCGCGCAGCGTGTTGTGCTGCCACAGGAAGCCGGGGTTACGGCCGGGCTCCGGGTCGTACCAGGTGCCCCACTCATCGACGTAGAAGCCGATCTTGCCTTCCGGATCGTTCTGATCCAGCACCCTGACGTTATCGGCGATGAACTTGTCGATGAGCAGCGTGCGCTCGAGCGTGGAGATCCACTCTTCCTCGGGGAAGCTGGTCGACTTGCCCTTGCGGTTCCAGTCGCCGCGCGGCAGCGTGTAGTAGTGGTGCGAAATGCCGTCCATGTCCTGCTTGACCATCTTGGTCAGCACTTCGACCCACTCGGTGCTGTCGGTGTGGCCGCCGCTCGCGATGATCTTCGGGCGCTTGCCCGGCGGAGCCTTGATGTAAGTGGCGTAGCGGCGATAGAGATCGGCGTAGTACTCGGGCCGCATGTTGCCGCCGCAACCCCAGGTCTCGTTGCCGATGCCGAAGTAGTGCACTTCCCACGGCTTGTCGCGACCGTTCTTGCGGCGCTCGTTGGCGAGCGTCGAGTTCGTGTCCGAGGTCATGTACTCGATCCAGTCGGCCATCTCCTGCACGGTGCCCGAGCCGACATTGCCGCTGATGTACACCTTCGTGCCGATCATCTCGGCGAAGGTCATGAACTCGTGCGTACCGAACTCGTTCGTCTCGGCCACGCCGCCCCAGTGCGTGTTCACCTTCACCGGGCGCTTCTCGCGCGGACCGATGCCGTCGCGCCAGTGATACTCGTCGGCGAAGCAGCCGCCCGGCCAGCGCACGACCGGTACCTTGAGCTCGCGCAGCGCTTCGATCACGTCGTTGCGATAGCCGTTCGTGTTCGGAATGCTCGAGTTCTCGCCGACCCAGATGCCTTCATAGATGCCGGTGCCGAGGTGCTCGGCGAACTGGCCGTAGATTTCCGGCCGGATCGTCGGGCCGGGCTCATCGGCGCGAATGGTGACGGACACGTCGATCGTCTTGCCCTGCGCGAGCGCAAGCGTCGCTGCGCCGGTGGCGGCGACCGCAAGCAGTCCCGAGAACCAGCGTTTTTTTCTTCTCAACATCTACAAGCTCCTAGAGTTGTGCATGCGGTCGACTGACGACCGTCCACGCAAGTTGCGAAATCTCTGCTGCGCCGACCGTGCGTCTCGGCGGCGCAATGACCGACGGCGAGCGTCCGCTCACCGTCCTCGCGCCATGACGCGCGCGAATCTTGGAATCGTTCGTTGCTGCAGCCGTGCGCACGCATGTTTGCTCGTGCCGAGCAAGGGCGATGGGCGCAATCCGAAGGCGTCGGCGCAGCGGTTGCGTAACGCAGTTGAGGCGCCTTTGTCGAGCGAAGAATTCGTAAGAGCGCCGGAGGTGAAGGCGGCGAGCGCAGCGAGCGCGCCAGCGACGAACGCGTGCAGCTCTGCGCGATCGCATGGCAGAACGTCTGCGATCAACTCGCTTCCCCCTGAGAATTCTCAGACAAATCGATGGTAGCCGCACCGGCGCGCGTGCCGCAAGACGCTACTCGTCCCGTGCATGCAACAAACGGCTCGTCGCGCTGTACGTCGGACGCTGTTTCATGGGCGTGTCCATGATCGCGAGCCGGATGAGCTCCGCCATCGCCGCGCGTGCCGCTTCGGGATCTTTGGCTGCGATGGCTTCGTATACGCGCTCGTGCTCGGGGCATGGATCGCGCTTCAAGGCGGCGCCGCGAATCTTGAATTCGGTGAGCGCATGCACCGCCGAGGTCACGCCGTTCGTCAACGAAATGATGAAGGGGTTGCAGGTGGCGCTGAGCAGCGCGCCGTGAAAGCGCGTGTCGGCGATGCGGCCTTCTTCGGTATTGAGCGTGTATTTCGCCATCTCGTCGAGCGCGTGGCGCATCGTGACGAGGTGCTTCTGGTTGCGGCGCTGCGCGGCCAGGGCCGCGGCGCCCGGCTCGATGATCGAACGCAATTCGAACAGGCCGTGCAGCACGTCTGGTTCCGGCTCGCCGGAAAAGGACCAAGCAAGCACGTCGGGATCGAGCAGATGCCATTCTTCCGGCGGGCTGACGCGCGTGCCGGTGCGCGGCCGCGTCTGCACGAGGCCCTTGGCTGCAAGGATGCGCATGGCTTCGCGATAGGCGGTGCGCGAGACGTGCAAACGTTCGCTCGCTTCGACTTCTCCTTCGAGCACATGGCCCGGGCGATAGCGTCCCGACACGATGCGCATGCCGAGATCCTGCGCGATGGATCCATGCAGGCGCAGCACTTTGCTAGGCGGCGAGGCGCGAAACTCCATTGCTCGTTGCGGCTTTCTAGCGGCCATGCGCGGTCATCCCCCCGACATTCGGTCTCCTTGATCGCGAATATCTGCAGAAGTGTCAAGATGCCGCAGGCTTTCGACGGGTATGTATCGCTTCGATCTTTGCCGCGCATGGGCGATCGAGCGTTCTTCTATAACATCCCAGTGATGGCCCGATAACAAGAACGCTTTCGCAGAGCTTTGATTTGTCAAATAGGAGCTGCGTTCGAAGGCTCTAGCGCGTGTGCGCAAGCGTCGCGCAGACGCGCAGCGGGCGAGGTGGAGGAGGGAAGCGGCGCGCGGACGAAAAAGAGTCGGGGTAGGGCGCTTGCGCGTTCCGCTACCCCGGAGAGTCAGCTCCAGCTGAGGTCGTGCTTACGGAAGGGCATCGAACGAATGCGTTTGCCGGTGGCGCGGTAGATGGCGTTTGCGATCGCCGGACCGACAGGGCCGACCGGCGGCTCGCCGACTTCGGACAAGCGGTCGTGGCCGGTGAGCGCGCCGAAGTGGACGTTGATCTGCGGCACATCGGCAAGCTTGATCATCGGATAGCGATCGAAGTTGCCTTCGACGATCCGGCCGTTCTCGATGTTGAGCTCTTCGTTGAGCGCCATGTTCATGCCGAAGAGCGCACCGCCTTGCATCTGCGCGAGCACGGCATCGCGATTGAGGACGCGACCGCAATCGAAGGCCAGATCGAGCGTGAGCACGCGCAGCTCGCCGCGTCGCGAGACCTCGACATGCGCGATGACCGCCACCGTGGTGCCTGCTTGCGGCTCCTGGCTCACCCAATTGCCCCAGTTGCTGATCGCGATGCCTTGACCTTGCCCGCGCGGCAGCGGCTTGCCCCAGCCGGCGCGCGCAGCGACTTCTTCGAGGCATTTGATCCAACCCGGATCGCTGTGCTTGGCGAGCAGCTTCAAGCGGTATTCGAGCGGATCCATGCCGGCCGCCTCGGCGCATTCGTCGATGAAGGACTCCATGAAGAAGGCGTACGAGTTGTAGCCGGGCGCGCGATACGAGCCCCAGAGAATGTGGATCGGCATCTCGCGCGTTTCGATGCGTACGTTCGGAATCAGTCCGTTCACATACGCGACGTTGTCGAGACCGGCGATGCCGTAGCCGGTTTGGCAGACGCGCGCGTGCAACGCACTCGGCAAACCGTCATCGCCGAGCGCTGCGCGCAGCTTGCCGGCAGTGAGCCAGCGATAACGGCCCTGGCGCATCATTTCCTCGCGCGACCAGATCACTTTGATCGGCCGGCCGGGAAACTGCTTGGCGGTTGCCACGACGATGCGCAGATCGTCGCCGAAATTGCGGCGGCCGAAGTTGCCGCCGACCACGCACTGATGCAGGTGCACCTTCTCGAACGGCAAGCCTGCTTCTTCGGCGGCGACGATGAACGACTGCGCGCTGATGGAGCCGGAGTGCCACACTTCGAGGCGCTCGGGCGTGTAGAGCGCCATCGCATTGAGCGGCTCGAGCGGCGCCTGATCGGCATAGGGCGTCTCGTAAGTCGCTTCGACGACTTTGGAGGCGCCCGCGAGCGCCTTCAGCGCATCGCCGGACTCTTTCGCAATCTTCTCGCCTTCACGCTCGAGCTCGTTGCGCACGGCGGCGCGAACTTGCTCGGTCGAGCGCCACTTGGCGCCGTCGCCGTCGTCCCATTCGAGCGGGAGCGCTTCGAGCGCTTTGCGCGCCTGCCAGTAGTGCTCCGCGACGACCACGACCGCGCTCTGCAGCAGGCTCTCATCGCCAGCGAGCGGCGTCTTGAGACGATCTTTCGGCGTGGTGGGCTCGATGACGGCGATGCCGATGACGCCCGGCATGGAACGGATCGCTTCGAAGTCGTGGCGCTTGAGCCGGCCGCCATGCACGGGCGATTGCATGACGGCGCCATAGATCATGCCGGGCGCGGTCGCATCGATGCCGTACTGCGCGGTGCCGTTCACGATCGCCGCGTCGACGACTTTGCTCACGTGCCGCTCGGCGAGCAGCGACAGCGCGTGCGGACGCTCGATCTTCGGTGCACGCGCGAGCTTTACCTGCGCGGCATCGGCGGCCACCTCGCCGTAGCGCAGCGTGCGCTGCGAAGGCGCGTGAATCAGCGTGCTGTTGCGCGCCTCGACTTGTTCGAGCGGCACGCGCCAGCGACGTGCGGCGGCGACTCTGAGTTGCTCGCGCGCGGTGGCGCCGATTTCCTGCAGCAATGCAACCAGCTTCGGTTCCGTCGAACGTCCGCCGAACGAGAACACTTTGCTGCCGTCGATTGCGCCGTAGACGAGGCGCTCGCGCGCGTCGCGGTTGAGCGAGATGCACTCGACGCGTGTCTTGTTCCAGTCCCCGCGCAGCTCTTCGGTAATGAGCAGCGCGGCGAACGTCATCGCGCCATTGCCGGTTTCAGGGCAGGGCACGCGCAGCAAGATGGTGTCGTCCGGTGCGATTGTCAGCCACGCGCCGAGCTCGACCGCATCGCCGCCGCTCGCCCCGGGCGCTGCGAAGCTCCGCGGCGCAACGACGGAAAGCGCAAGCCCGCCACCCACTACGGCGCTGGTGATGAGGAAGTCGCGGCGGCTCAGCTGACCGACGGTACGCCCGCTTTGCGAAACCTGCGCGTTCATCGTGCACTTCCTCCAGCGGTCGTCTGCGTCGTCTGCGCGAGCTCGCTCGCTGCGCGATGAATAGCAGCGCGCACGCGCGGATAGGTACCGCAGCGGCAGATGTTCGTCACATACGTGTCGATGTCGGCATCGCTCGGCTGCGGGATCTGCTGCAGCAACGCCGCTGCGGCCATCAGCATGCCGGCTTGGCAATAGCCGCATTGCGGCACGTTGAGCTCCAGCCAAGCACGTTGTAGCGGATGCTGCGAATCGGGCGACAAACCTTCGATCGTGGTGATCTCCGCATTCGCAACCGCTTCGATCGGAATCACGCACGAGCGCGTCGCCGAGCCGTTGACGTGCACCGTGCACGCACCGCATTGAGCCATGCCGCAACCGAACTTCGTGCCCGTCATCCCCAAGTGATCGCGCAGCACCCAAAGAAGCGGAGTGGACGGATCAACACCGACAGCCTGCGGCGTTCCATTCACGCGAAACTCGATCTTCATCGCACGTCCCCAAAGTCCATCACGCGACGATTCTTTCTCTGCGCGGCACGCGCAGACAGGGTCGATGCGATGAGGCGAGAGAATGGTGAGGTAAGAAGAAGGGCGCTGGGCTCTGGGCGCTGGCCAGAAGAAGAGGAAGCGCGCAGTGCTTGGCTACGGGCTACGGACTCCGGGCTACGGTCAGAAGAGCGCGCAACGCGTGCCGCGTTCTCTTATGGGCTCTGGGCGCTGGCTAGAAGGGGACGCGCGCAGTGCTTGGCTACGGGCTACGGACTCCGGGCTACGGTCAGAAGAGCGCGCAACGCGTGCTGCGTTCTCTTATGGGCTCTGGGCGCTGGCTAGAAGGGGACGCGCGCAGTGCTCGACTACTGGCTACGGGCTACGGACTACGGGCTACGGTCAGAGGAGCGCGCAACGCGCGCATTCTTTGCTACAGCCAACAGCCTACAGTCTAGAGCTCACCAGCTCGAGCGAGCTGTAGCGCGCTCTTCGCATGCAAGTGTTCCTTTCCACCGCGTCGCGCGCTCGGTAACGTCGCGGCCTTGCTTTGGCGGAGCTTCATGGTGTTTTGGCAATCTCCTGCGGTCAGAATCGCGCTGTCGATCTCGGTGGCGACGGGTCTGTACGGCATCTCTTTCGGCGCATTGGCCGTGGCGTCGGGTCTGACCGTTTGGCAGACCGTGGCGTTGAGCTTCTTGATGTTCACCGGCGGCTCGCAGTTTGCGTTCATCGGTGTCGTCGGCGGTGGCGGCAGCGGTTCGGCGGCGTTCGGGGCGGCGGCGCTGCTCGGCGTGCGTAACGCGGTGTACGGCATGCAGATGAATCGCATGCTCAGGCCGCGCGGTTGGCGCAAGTACCTCGCTGCGCAGATCACGATCGACGAATCGACCGCCACGGCGGCAGGGCAGCTTGCGCCCGAGGAGCAGCGGCGGGGCTTTTGGACAGCCGGGCTCGGTGTCTTCGCGCTGTGGAATCTCTTTACGCTCGTCGGCGCGTTGGCAGGCGATGCCATGGGCGATCCGCGCGCGTGGGGCCTGGACGGTGCGGCAGTGGCGGCGTTCTTGGCGCTCCTGTGGCCGCGGTTGACCGCCCGCGAGCCGGTCGCGCTCGCCGTCGTCTGCGCGCTCGTGACCGTGCTCGTCGTGCCGGTGGCGCCGCCTGGCGTACCGATTCTGGTTGCAGCGTTCGTGGCGGCGCTCTGGGGATGGCGAAGTCGCGGGGCGAAGCAGGAAGGGGTCGAGCAGGATGTCGATGCGCAGCGCTATGAAGGCGCGAGCGCGAATGGGTCTGCGGGAACGTCGAAGGAGCTTTCGTGATGTCGCTGTGGAACTGGCTGTTGGCCGCGAGCCTCGTTGCTTACGCAACCAAGTTGGCCGGATACATGGTGCCGGCCGCCTGGCTCGAGAACGAGCACATGACGCGCATTGCCGGAGCGCTCACGATCGGTTTGCTGGCATCGCTCACGGCGGTCAATGCTTTCAGTGCGGGCGATTCGCTCGTGCTCGATGCGCGAGTCGGCGCGCTGCTCGTCGCGGCGCTCGCGTTGCTGTTGCGCGCTCCGTTTCTGATCGTCGTCATTGCAGGTGCGGCCACGGCCGCTGTGCTGCGACTGAGCCTCTTCTGAGCGAGCTGCGAAGGCGCCGCACGCTCAGTCATTCCCTCATGAAAACTTGCGGGCTTTGCGCCCGTCTCGCGTGAACGGCATCACGCTCTGAGCAATCGCAGTCGCATTGGTGACATAACGCTGTTGGCGCATGTCGCACCTTGCTTTAGCGTCATCGACAGGAGCGAGGTGTGGACATGAGCGGTAAGCACGATCTGACACAGCCGACCGAACTGGAATTGGACGCCAACGATTTGATCGAGATGTCCCTCGCGGAGCCAAGCGCGCCATCGATCAAACCGTCACCGCATGCGCCCATCGTGCACATCGCTACGGAAGAGGAACGTGCGGCGCTGGGCGCGCCGCTGCCGGGCGGTCATCCTGCTGACTCGAGCACGTCGCACCCGTCGACGACGGTCGCGCCCCGTGTGCTCTGTGCGCTCGGCCTCGTGCTCGTCGTGGCGGCCGGCTTGGTCGCGCATCGCCATGTCGCGACCGAGCATGCGGTACCGTCCGTTGCGCAGGCATGGGCGCCGCTCCCTGAGCCCGATCAAACCCTCATCGAAGAAGAAGAGCCGGAAGCGCCCACGCCGACGCTGTTCGCCAATCCGTTCGACCCGACCGAAGTATTCGAGCTCGCGCCGGGCTTGAGCGAAGAGGAAGCACGCGAGCAGGTCGCCGAGATCCTGCTCGAACGGGCGCGCCAGCGCATGGCGAGTCGTTGAGAGGCATTCAGCGCGCAAAAAAAAGGAAGGGTGGAGCAAGTCCACCCTTCCAGTCACCACAGGCGTCGAGTCAAGGCGTATTGCCGTAGCCGATCGCGCCGTTGCAGTGCATCCACTCGCTGTAGCCACCGCCGCCGCAGCGACCGTTCGCATACAGGCCGGTGTTGTAGCTCTGGTGCTCCGACTGACGGATCTGGCCGTTCACCTGGATGTAATCGATCTGCACGTCGCGCGGACCGTCGTCGTTGGTGAAGTGGACGGTGATGCCGCCGCTCAGATTCGTGGTCGCGGTGTAGTTCTGGAAGCTCGTGCCGAGCGTCCAGTTCTGCACGACCTGGTTGTTGACGCGCAGGCTGATCTGCTCGCCGCCCACGGAGCCGCGTGCGCGCACGGTGATCGTCTTGCTGCCACCGCCGCCACCGCCACCGCCGCCGCCCGAGCCGCCGTCGCTGACGGTAATGTCGGAGCTGCCGCTGCTCTGATAGCCCTCGGTTGCCATCACCATGTAGCTATGAGTGCCGAGCGGCATGCCGTAGGACGCCCACGCGTCGAAGTGATTGCCCGTGGTGATCGTTCCGCCGACGCGTTTCTGTTGGCGGACGCTCCAATACTGATAGAACGTGCAGTTATTGCCGAGGATGCAGGGCGCATTGACGCGCTGGGTGCGATAGACGTCGTACCAGCCGCCGTCGCTGTACACCGTGCCCATGTACCCTTGCCCTCCGGGCGGACGCCAGGTACCCCAGCTGTCGACGATGTAGTACTCGACGAGCGGATTGGTCGTCCAGCCGTAGAGCGCGAGATACGCATTGCCTGAAGGATTGAAGGTGCCGGAGTAGTTCACGACACGCCGGCCGCCGGTTTGCCAGCCTTTGCCGCCGACCCAATTGCCGACATTGGTCCACTGCGTCGTGTAGCGGCCGTTGTTCTGCAAGCAGAACGTCACCGAGCCGCCGCCATCCGTCCAGAACGAGTAGAAATAACCTCCGTGATTGCCTGTTTGACTCCAGTTGATGCATTGCTGCGCGTTGGCCGTCGGAAGAAAGGCGAGGCCGACGAGATAGGCCGCGGCAGCTAGCAAGGGTTTCCATATCGATAGGCGTCTTTCCATTGCGTGCACTCCTGTCAATGCAAGAATCCCCCCTGCACTTACCGAAGTGATCTGCCCGGTGCCGAGCAATCCCTGCGCCGGGCAAATCGACGCGCGTCATATCCCGGCAATAATTGACACGTCAATAAGTGGAGAATACGTATGGTCAGGGCGCTGGGAAGCTGGCCAGAGAGATGGCGCGACGCGAGTCGATGGGCTGCGGACTTCAGGCTACGGACTACGGGCTACGGACTGCGGCTACAGTGAGAAGGTGCACCTCTTGCTCCGGCCTCCAGCCCCCAGCCTACAACCCCAGCAAGCGCGTCGCGTTGCTCTCGCGAATCTTCGCCTTCTCCTCCGCCGTGAGGTCGAGCTTCTCGAATGCAGCAAGCGTCTGGGCGAGCGAGACCTGCGGATAGTCGGAGCCCAAGATGACGTGATCGATGCCGACGTTGCGGAGTGTCCAGATGAATTCCGCTTCGATGGGGCTATCGGCGGCAAGGAGCACGGTGCCGGAAATGTCGAAGTAGACGTTGTCGAGAGCGAAGCCGTCCGCGGTGCGTGCGAGAGCGAGGATGTTCCAGAAGCGGAAGTTCAGCCCGCCGATGTGCGCGAAGATGAGATTCGTATTCTGCGCCGCCACGGCGAGATTGAAGAGCTTCTCGCTGTCGCCGGGAAGGATGTTGGCGTTGTCCATGAGCACGGTCATGCCGAGCTCGCCGGCCTTGCGTACCAGCGTCAGCACGCGCGGATCGGCGACGTCGAACTGCTGGGTGTGGGCGTGGAGCTTGAGCACCTTGACGCCCTTGGCGGCGATGCGTTCGAGCTCTGCGAGCGCGGCGTCGCCGTCATAGGGATGTACCGTCGCGACGGCGACGACCCCTGGATGCCGGCGTGCCAGTGCCGCAATCGCATCATTGCGTCGGGCGATGTCGTCGGGATGACCGGCGCGCGCTTGATGCGGGCCGCCGAACCACATCGCAAACAGGCCGGCGAGCTCGATATTGGCGGTCGTGACATCGGCCTCGTATGCGCGTAGCGATGATTCTCCTTCGCGCAGGTGCACGTGCGAATCGAATACGCGCGGCTTCGTCTGTGCCGGCGCGGCCTGCTGCGCCATGGCTGCGCTCGAGAGCAGCACGCACAACAGGACTGACAGGCGCGTCATGAGGCTTGCGCTCGCGCCTAGTCGACGAAGGGCAGCGCCGGGCGCGGCGAATCGAGGGGTCTGTCCGGCATGGCGATCGAGGGCGTGAGCTCCATCGCTGGAGGCGGATAGCCCATCATCGCAGGAATGCGTGCGGCCAGAAGATCGATGGCAAAGCGGGTCTTGGCCGGCAAGTGGCGATTCTTCGGCCATACGGCATGAATGGTCGTGGCAAGCACGCGCTCGCTGTTCATCACCAGCGTGAGCTCGCCGGACTTGATGTACGGAGAGGAAAGCCAGCAGGGCAGCCACGCGAGGCCAGCGCCGGCGATTGCGGCATCGGCGATCGCCTGCCAATCGTCGAGATAGATGCGTCCGTTCGGGTGCACGTCGCGCACTCGATCGTGATCGCGGATGCGCCACGTAATCTGGCGATCGGCCGGACCGTAGACGATGCAGTCGTGCGTTTGGAGGTGGTCCGCCGAAACTGGGAGGCCGCGCGCGGCGAGATACGACGGCGCGGCGCAGATGCCCATCCGCTGCGCGCCAAGCCGGCGCGCCGCGAGGCTCGTGCTGTCGTGGAGCGGGCCGATGCGTACGGCAAGGTCGAATCTCTCCTCGACGAGATCGACGATACGGTCGGAGAAGGAGAGCTCGATCGACAAGGAAGGGTGCTGTGCCGCCAGCTCGAGCAACAGCGGCGCCACGCAGCGCCGGCCGAAATGCACGGGCGCACTGACTCGTAACCGTCCGCTCGGTGCGCTGCGCCGCGCATCGAACATCGCGCCGGCCGCATCGAGCTCCGCGAGCGCGCGCACGCAACGTTCGTAATAGGCATGGCCTTCTTCGGTGAGGCTTTGGCTACGTGTCGTGCGATTGAACAGCCGCACCCCGAGTTGTCGTTCCAGGCGTGCAATGCCTTTCGCGACCGCCGAGCGCGTGCGGCGTAGCCGTATCGCTGCCTGCGCGAAGCTGCCCGCATCCACCGCGTGCACGAATATCTCGATATCGTTCAGGCGCTCGTTCATCGATTGAATCCTTCCGAGCAACAAAGCTGCTCCGCAGATGCGTCACCGGCCGCAGATGCAGCGGCCTATCGTATCGGGCGCACGAAGCGGCACCTCGCGCAGCTACGCAGAGCGTGCACGCATCGAGATCGTTTGTCACATCGAGTGCGCTGCACCAAGCGCAATTGCGGAGTTCCTTTATGAGCAATGTTCTGATCGTCCATGCGCATCCGGAAGCCAAGTCTCTCACGAGCGCATTGAAGGATCTTGCTGTCGAGACGTTGCAGCAGGATGGGCACACCGTTCTCGTCTCCGACCTCTATGCGATGAATTGGAAGGCTGTGGCCGATCGCGCGGACTTCCGGCAGCTCGCGCGGCCGGAACGTTTCAGCTATCGCGCCGAGTCCGCTCATGCTTATGCATCCGGCATGCAGACCCAAGATGTCGAGCGCGAACAGGAAAAGCTCCTGTGGGCCGATGCCGTGCTGCTCACGTTTCCTCTCTGGTGGTTCAGCATGCCGGCGATCCTGAAGGGCTGGGTGGATCGCGTGTTCGCGTGCGCACGCAAGCTGTGCTAATGGCTTGCTGGCAAGAGAATGTCGCGGTGATTCTCTGCGACGAGAAGCACCTACCAGGAGCGCTTCTTCAGCCGGTCTCTGGGCATTCTCTGCATCACAAGATTCTTCGGCAGCAAATCGCCGCGTCGACCCCTCGCAAGAAGCGGATCTGGCAGCGGATCGTGCGAGCAAAGATCGAGGGGCAGGCGGCGGTGCTCAGAAGCGTAGGGGCAGAGTACGAAGGCTTGCTTGCGATGGCGCGCCGGGTGCGCAGCGGTGATGCCGGCAATCTGGAAGCACAAGCCGCTCGCGTCTATTGGCTTCGATTGTTCGGGTCAAAGTTCAGGCGCGACAGGGACAGTGAAGGCGTCAATTCGCTGCTGAATTATGGCTACGCGATCGTGCGGGCAGCGACGGCGAGGGCGATTGTCGGGGCGGGGCTTCATCCGGCTGTCTCGATCTTTCATCGCAATCAATACAACAGCATGGCGCTCGCGGACGATCTCGTAGAACCGCTGCGCCCCCTGATCGACCTTCGCGTAAGAGAGCTCTTTGATGCAGGGCTACTGGAGCTCAATAAAGAAACGAAGGCGAGGCTTCTTGAGTCTTTGAGTTGGCAGGTGAAGTTGGGAGAGTCCCGGGTTCCGCTCTTGGTGGCACTGCACCGGTACGCGGCGCACGTCAGGGCATGTCTGGCCGGAGAGCGGCCGGATCTTGTGATACCGGCAATATGATCTTCGGCGGCTATAGGACTATGTGGGTCTTCGCCATGTTCGATTTGCCGACGGACACGCCGGAGGCCCGGAAAGCGTATGCGGAGTTCCGCAAGCAGTTGCTAAAGGATGGTTTTACAATGCTTCAGTACTCCGTCTACGCGCGGCACTGTCCCAGCGAGGAGAATGCGGGCGTGCATATGGACCGCGTGAAGAGTTTCCTTCCCGCAGACGGAGAGGTGAGGCTCCTGGCCGTTACTGACGCCCAGTTCGGGCGCATGCAGGTCTACTACGGTCGAATCCGTGCCGCCACGGAAAGTGCGCCTGAGCAGGTCAGTTTTTTCTAGGCGTTCGTCTGGAATCTCCTTGTTTGTCAAAGGGTTGTGCGTGGTGCAGTGTAGTTGATCGATGCCTGCCCGGAGTCCACAACGACTGGCACACTACCTTGATCCTGCCGTCAAGTGTAGTTGATCGATGCCTGCCCGGAGTCCACAACACCTGCCAGCACGTCTCGCCAGGCTGAAGGAGTGTAGTTGATCGATGCCTGCCCGGAGTCCACAACTACTCGATGACGGATACGTAAGCTTCCCCGTCAAGTAGACAGTCGATAACTAGAATCTCCGAACGTTGTTGATCTCGGCAGGTAGGTGAGCGGTGGCACACGGCCGAGACTTTCGTGAGGCCGCTCGTGGTTGTAGCTGATGAGCCATTCGTCAGTGAGTAACTGCACCTGCTCGATCGATTCGAAGATGTACAGATCGAGCACTTCGTCCCGATACGTCCGGTTGAAGCGCTCGATAAACGCGTTCTGATCTGGCTTGCCAGGCTGGATGAACAGACGCTCGATCCCGCGCTCTCGACACCAATCTTCGAATACAGAGGCCGTGAACTCCGGGCCATTGTCGATGCGCAGCGCCT